>Ga0164290_1000290_pt1 | contig 182037 bp, 174 predicted proteins | sample Micstemetagenome_FD_108782 | JGI IMG/M metagenome (GOLD analysis project Ga0164290, IMG submission 108782) | Contaminated culture microbial community from soil near Moab, Utah, USA - Microcoleus steenstrupii SON62 (Illumina Assembly) | ecosystem: Environmental > Terrestrial > Soil > Soil crust...
CCGGCGTCGACGTGGCGGATCACGCCCATGCCCGGGTCGTTGGTGAGCACCCGCTCGATCTTCTGCGCCGCCAGGTCGGTGCCGTCGGCGACGCACACCTGTCCGGCATGGATCGAGCGTCCCATGCCGACCCCGCCACCGTGGTGGATCGACACCCAGGTCGCGCCGGACGCGGTGTTGACGAGAGCGTTGAGCAGCGGCCAGTCGGCGATGGCGTCGGAGCCGTCGAGCATCGACTCCGTCTCACGGTAGGGCGAGGCGACCGACCCGCAGTCGAGGTGGTCGCGGCCGATCACGACCGGTGCCTTGAGCTCACCGGACGCGACCATCTCGTTGAACCTGAGCCCGGCCAGGTGGCGCTCCCCGTAGCCCAGCCAGCAGATCCGGGCCGGGAGGCCCTGGTAGTGGACCCGCTCCTGGGCCATGGTGATCCACTTCCGGAGCCGCTCGTTCTCCGGGAACAGCTCGAGGATCGCGCGGTCGGTCGCCGCGATGTCGGCGGGGTCGCCGGACAGCGCGGCCCACCGGAACGGGCCCTTGCCCTCGCAGAACAGCGGCCGGATGTACGCCGGCACGAAGCCCGGGAAGTCGAAGGCCCGGTCGAACCCGCCCTTGCGCGCCTCGTCGCGGATCGAGTTGCCGTAGTCGAACACCTCGGCGCCCTTGTCGAGGAACCCGACCATCGCTGCCACATGGGTCGCCATCGACGCCTGCGCGGCCTTCGTGAAACCCACCGGGTCGGCCGTGCGCTGGGCCTCCCACTCCTCGAAGGGCACACCGACCGGCAGGTAGAACAGCGGGTCGTGCGCCGAGGTCTGGTCGGTGACGATGTCGACGGGGACGTCCATCTCGAGGAGCCGCGGCAGCACCTCGGCGGCGTTGCCGAGCAGCCCGATCGACAGCGGCGTGCGCGACTCCTTGGCCGCCAGTGCCCGTCGTACGGCGTCGTCGAGGTCGGTCGCCTGCTCGTCGAGGTAGCGGTGCTCGATCCGGCGCGTGATCCGGGACTGGTCGCACTCGATGCAGATCACGACGCCGTCGTTCATGGTGACGGCGAGCGGCTGCGCGCCGCCCATGCCACCGAGCCCCGCGGTGACGGTCAGCGTGCCGGCCAGGGTGCCCTCGCTGTGGCCGATCCGGTCGGCGGCCGCGAGCTTGTCCGCCACCGCCGCGAACGTCTCGAACGTGCCCTGGAGGATGCCCTGGGTGCCGATGTAGATCCAGGAGCCGGCGGTCATCTGGCCGTACATGGTGAGGCCGAGGTCCTCGAGGCGACGGAACTCCTCCCAGTTCGCCCAGTCGCCGACCAGGTTCGAGTTCGCGATGAGCACCCGCGGCGCCCACTCGTGGGTGCGCATGACGCCGACCGGCTTGCCGCTCTGCACGAGGAGCGTCTCGTCGGACTCGAGGTCGCGCAGTGCGCGGAGGATCGCGTCGTACGCCTCCCAGCTGCGCGCGGCCTTGCCGGTGCCGCCGTAGACGACGAGCTCCGCGGGGTTCTCGGCGACCTCCGGGTCGAGGTTGTTCATCAGCATCCGGAGCGGGGCCTCGGTCTGCCACGACTTCGCACTGAGCTGGGTGCCGGTGGGCGCGTGGATCGCTGGGCGGTCGGCCTTGTCGAGAGTCATCGCAGTTCTCCGATCACGGATTCGGCGGCGGCGAGCACCGCGCCGGAGTGGACGAGCGAGACCGCGGTCTCGATCTCGGGCGAGAGGTGGCGGTCGGGCCCGGGTCCGGCGATGCCGGCGTCCCGCAGGAGTCGCCATACGGCGCCCGTGGCCGGCGCGGGTTCGAGCGGAGCCCGCAGGTCGAGCGCGCGGGCGGCGGTCAGGACCTCGATCGCCACCACCCGGGTCAACCCGTCGACCGACCGTCGGAGCTTGCGGGCGGCGGACCAGCCCATGGAGACGTGGTCCTCCTGCATCGCGCTCGACGGGATCGAGTCGACGCTGGCGGGGTTGGCGAGCCGCTTGAGCTCGGACACGATCGCGGCCTGGGTGTACTGGGCGATCATGTGGCCGCTGTCGACCCCGGGGTCGTCGGCCAGGAACGGCGGGAGCCCGTGGCTGCGCGCCTTGTCGAGGAACCGGTCGGTGCGCCGCTCGCTGATCGACGCGACGTCGGCCGCTGCGATAGCGAGGAAGTCGAGCACGTAGGCGACCGGCGCCCCGTGGAAGTTGCCGTTGCTCTCGAGCCGCCCTTGGTCTTCGGAGAACACCACGACCGGGTTGTCGACGGCGCTCGCGAGCTCCCGACCGGCCACGAGGGCGGCGTGCTCGACGGTGTCGCGCGCGGCGCCGTGGACCTGGGGCGAGCAGCGCAGCGAGTAGGCGTCCTGCACCCGGTTGCAGTCGGGTCCGCGGTGGGAGGCCACCACGCCGGAGTCGGCGAGGACGGCGACCAGGTTGGCGGCCGCGTCGGCCTGGCCGGGGTGCGGGCGGAGCGCCTGGAGCTCCGGGGCGAACACCCGGTCGGTGGCGAGCTGGGCCTCGACCGACATGGCGGCGGCGATGTCGGCCGTGCGGAGCAGCCGGCGCAGGTCGGTGACGGCGAGGACCAGCATGCCGAGCATGCCGTCGGTGCCGTTGATGAGCGCGAGGCCCTCCTTCTCGGCGAGCTCGACCGGCGTCAGGCCGGCCGCGGCGAGCGCGTCGGCGGCGGACACGAGGTTGCCCTCGCCGTCACGCACGGGGCCCTCCCCCATCAGGGCGAGCGCGCAGTGCGCCAGTGGCGCGAGGTCGCCAGAGCACCCGAGCGACCCGTACTCGTGGACGACCGGCGTGATCCCGTGCGACAGCAGGCCGGCGAGCAGCTCGGCGGTCTCCCGGCGTACGCCGGTGTGGCCGGTCGCGAGCGTCGACAGCCGGAGCAGCATCAGCCCGCGCACCACCTCGCGCTCGACCTCCGGGCCCGACCCCGCGGCGTGGGAGCGGACGAGCGACCGTTGCAGCTGCGTGCGCAGCTCGGGCGCGATGTGCCGGGTCGCGAGCGCGCCGAACCCGGTCGAGACGCCGTACGCCGGCGTCGCCGACGCCGCCAGCTCCTCCACCACCGCGCGGGCCCGGTCGATCGCCGCCAGCGCGTCGGGGGCCAGCAGCACCCCCGCGCCGTCCCGCGCGACCGCGACCACCTCGTCGAACGAGACCGCTCCGACGCCGACCTCGACGTACTCCTGCTCCATGCCTCCATCCAACGCCCGGCGGACCTTGTGCCACCAGCCATCAGCAGGAGAAGGCGTCTCGGATACGAGACTCCACCGGATGTTCACCCGCACGGCAAGGCCCTTGTCGGCGCTCGACGGCACGATGTCCCGCAACCGCCCGTCCTCACCCATCAGGAGACCACCGATGCCCACCCGCGACGAACCCTGGCCCGCCGGCACCCCTAGCTGGGTCGACCTCTCGACGGACGATCCCAAGGCCGCAGGCGAGTTCTACAGCCAGCTGTTCGGCTGGTCGATCGACGACCCCGGCGAGGAAGCCGGCGGCTACCTCCTGGCGATGAAGAACGACCGCCCCGCGGCCGGCATCGGCCCCAAGCCGGCGCCGGAGATGCCGAGCAACTGGTCGACGTACTTCGCCTCCGACGACGTCGACGCCACCGCCAAGGCGGTCGAGGCGGCCGGCGGCTCGCTGCACATGGAGCCGTTCGACGTCATGGACAACGGCCGGATGTTCTTCGGCACCGCGCCCGACGGCTCCACGTTCGGCGTCTGGCAGGCCGGCAGCCACATCGGCGCCGGCATCGTCAACGAGCCCGGGTCGCTCTCGTGGAACGAGCTGCACTCCCATGACCTCGACAAGGCCAAGGCGTTCTACGCCAGTGTCTTCGACTACACCTTCGACGACATGTCGAGCCCCGAGTTCACCTACTTCATCTTCAAGCGGCCCTCGGACGAGTTCGGCGTCGGCGGCATGGGCACGGCGGGGATGCTGCCCGAGGGCGTGCCGTCGGTGTGGCTGACCTGGTTCGCCGTGGCGTCGTGCGACGACGCGGTCGCGAAGGTCACCGAGCTCGGCGGGTCGGTGACGATGGAGCCCAACGACTCGCCCTTCGGCCGAATGGCGGTCGTGAGCGGGGCCCAGGGTGAGGTCTTCGGCGTGATCGGCCTGTCGGAGGCCCAGGGAGACCAGCCACAGCCAAACTGACCTGCATGGGTCAAGTCCCCTCCGCCACCCGCGCACTGCGGGTGCTGCGGTTCCTGGCCGCGCAGCCGGAGCCCGTTCCCCTGGAGCGGGTGACGGCCGCGGTCGGGATCCCGCGCTCGTCGGCCTACCACCTGCTCACCGCCATGGTCGAGGAGGGCTTCGTCGTGCACCTGCCCGAGGAGCGGCGGTACGGCGTGGGCGTGGCCGCCTTCGAGGTCGGCTCCGGCTACGCGCGCCAGGAGCCGCTCCAGCGGATCGCCCGGCGGCCGCTCGCCACGCTGGTGGACCAGGTCGGCCAGTCGGCGCACCTCGCGGTGCTGCACGGGCGCGACGTGCTCTACGTGCTCGAGGAGCGCGCGCCCGGCCGACCGTCACTCGTCACCGACGTCGGCGTGCGGCTGCCGGCCCACCTGACCGCCAGTGGACGGGCGATCCTGGCGCACCTGCCAGCAGCGCAGGTCCGCGCGCTCTACCCCGACCGGTCGGCGTTCGTCGATCGCACCGGGGTCGGCCCGCAGTCCCTCACGGCCCTCCGCACGGTGCTGACCGACACGCGGCGCCGCGGCCACGCCCGTGAGGACGGCGAGGTCACCCCGGGGTTGGCCAGCGTCGCGGCGCCGGTGCTCGACCACAACAGCCACCCGGTGGCCGGCGTCGCCGTCACCTTCCCGGCGGACAGGGCCGACGTCACCGTCCTCGCCGCGGCGGTCGTGCGGACCGCCGAGCAGCTGCGGCGCCGACTGGGCGGACGCTGAGCTGGGCCGGTGGTCCACCGACCCGGGCGCACAGGCTGACCGGCGTCGATGGGGTGCAGCTGCTTCACGCAAACCGCGCCGTTGTCGCGGTCCCGCGCACGCCTGAGCAACCACCCGTCGTCGGGGACACCTCGATCCGAGCGGCTGCGGCCGGCGCTGGCACCGAGCCGCTTCGCGCCTACTTCGTCCGGCCCTTGCGCGACTGCTTCGCCTTCTCGACGGCCGCCTTCAGCTTTGCTTGGTTCTCGGGCTTGCGGGCCTGGTCGTAGACCACCTTGGCGGCGCCCAGAGCAGCCGCACCTCTCATCAGCTTCATCTGCAGGCGGTACCCACCCGCGCATCTCTCACGCCGCTGGTCTCACGCCGCTGGTCTCACGCCGCTGGTCCCCACCGGGGTCGGTGGTGTCGGGGTGGCGGTCGGACCGTCCGGACGACCACTGTCGGCCGGGTCAGCCGGGTCGGCTTGCTCAGCCCGGTTCGCCTGATCGGACGGGGTGGGCGGGGTGGGCGGGGCCGGATGGTCGGGCGTGTCGCGCGGGCCCTGCCCGCGCCCGCGGCCAGTGCCCTCGCCGGGAGTCGTGTCGGGCGGCGTGGGGATCGGAGTTGCGTGCTGGGGAGGTGTCGGACCGGTCGGCCGAGGTCCTTCCGAGGCTCGGTCGGACTGGGCTTCCGGCTCCTCCGCAGGGTCGACGCTCGGAGATCCCTGCTCCGACCGGGCTCGTTCGGACCGCCCTGGGCCCGGAGAGGTGTCCGAGGTCGGCTCCCCGGTCCTCGGGGAGTCGGGACCGGCGTCGTCGGTGTTGTTGCCGTGCCCGCTGTCCGGGGGCGTGGACACCCCGGGGTCGGGCTCGGAAGGAGCCTGCTCGGAGGGCGACCACGGCGTGTCGACGACGCCGGTCGCGAAGGACGCGCCGACGCCACCGGCGAGCGCCACGCTGAACACCGCGGCTGCCGCTCCGTGCCGCCACCACCGAGCGGGCGGGGGCCGCATCGGCGTTCCGGCCGCCAGCGACGCGAGCCGACGTACCTCATCTGCCGGGGGTGCGGAACCGGTCACGTCTGCCGAAAGCGCACGACTCACGTCATGGCGCGTTGTTCGGCGACGGGAGCGTGTCATGTCCTCAAGATGTCATGAACCCACGGGAGCGTTACATCGGTGGTAGGCCTGTAGGGTGCCGCCGTTCGGCGCAAGGGGGTCGCAATGAGCAGGACGGATGACGACGTCGTCACCCGTGCCCGCAGCGGGGACGAGGACGCATGGCGTCAGCTCTACCTGGCTCATGGACGCCGCGTCGTGGTCTGGCTGGGGGCGGTCCCGGCCTTGGACGCGGCGACGTCGGCGGAGGACATCGCTGCGGAGGCGTGGGTCGTCGCCGCGACGAAGATCGGGGACTTCCGAGGCTCGATCGACGAGTTCGGTGGGTGGTTGATATCGATCGCGCGCAACATCGCGTCCAACGACCGGCGCCGCGCGCAGCGGCGCCAGACCTACGCCACCGAGGACGCCGGCGCGGACCTCCAGAGTGACGGTCGGGCACCGGACGCGCGGGCAGTCGAAGAGGACTCCGTCCGGCGGCTGCTGGCTCACCTGAGCCGACGAGAGGCCGAGGTCGTCGCCTGCATCGATGTGGTCGGGCTCGATGTCGCCGCCACCGCACAGGCGCTCGACATGACACCGACAGCGGTGCGCGTCGCCCGCTTCCGTGGGCTGGGGCGGCTGCGAAAGATCCTGGAGGCAAGCGACCAGCACAGCCCTGACCGGCAGCCTGACCGACGCTGAGGGTGGGCAGGCAGAAAACCCCGACTGCGTGCGTAACGGATCTCGGACGTCGTGACATTAAGGGTGAGGAGAGCGCCCGAATCTGCGGCGCCTCGTGCTTGTTTCGGACAACTGGAGGATTCTGTGAAGCTTCGTTCTTTGATCGCCGGCGCCGTCGTCGCGGCAACGGCACCGGTCCTGATCTCGTCGCCTGCAGGCGCGGCAGGGTGCGGGTCTGACGCGGAGATCGGTCAGCAGGTGGCGACGTTCGTCCAAGGTCTTCGCGACGACGTGAGGTCGACGGATGCGCGAGCGGCCGTGCGTGGCGCGTTCGTGGAGTCGGTGAAGGCCGCGCGCGGCGAGAAGGCGCAGACGCCGGCGGAGCGGCGGGGTCTGGGCGAGGAGATCTCGGCGCTCGCCCGGCAGCTGAGGGACGCGCCGGGCCTGGTCGAGCGCAAGGCACTGATCGCCCAGATCCACGCGCTGCAGGAGCAGAAGCGCCAGGATCGTGTCTCGCCGAGCGACGTCCGTGAGCTCAAGGCGGACCTGCGGGCGGTCAAGCGGGCCGTCGTCGCCAGGACCGACACGCCGCGCGAGGATCGGCAGGTTGCGGCGTTCGTCCGCGGCCTGATCGCTCAGCTCGACTGCGCCTGATCGCTCAGCTCGACTGCTGAGCCGCGGATTCCGCGGCAGGACCGTCCGGTGCATCCTAGAGCCGGACGGTCCTGACGTGGTCGATCGCCACCGCAAGGGTCGATCAGCCAAGGCGCCCGCCTTGCGGGTACGCCGTCCGGTGGAGGGCTTCCGCCTCGTCTGATCGGGAGCGAACGGGGCACTGTGGAGCCATGGGTGACCTCGCGACGTACCGCCGCAAGCGGAACTTCCGGCGTACTCCCGAGCCGGCGGGTGCGGCTGAGCACAGGGGGGACGGCGAACGTCGGTTCGTCGTGCAGCGCCATCGTGCGAGCCGGTTGCACTACGACCTTCGGTTCGAGATCGACGGCGTGCTGGTGAGCTGGGCGGTGCCCAAGGGGCCGACCCTCGACCCGTCCGTCAAGCGGATGGCCGTGCACGTCGAGGACCACCCGATCGAGTACATCGACTTCGAGGGCATCATCCCGAGCGGCGAGTACGGCGGCGGCGACGTCATCGTGTGGGACACCGGCACCTGGGAGCCGGCGAAGACCGACGACCCGGCGGCGGCCCTGGAGCAGGGCGAGCTGCACGCCGAGGTCCACGGCGAGAAGCTGCGGGGTCGCCTCGTCCTGGTGCGCCGCGACGACAAGACTGGCAGCAGTGCCGACGGTGACGGCGGCAAGGATCAGTGGCTGCTGCTGCACAAGAAGGACCGGTACGCCGTCGCAGGGTGGGATCCGGAGCAGCATCCGCGCTCGGTCCTCACCGGCCGCACCAACGACGAGGTCGAGCAGGACCCCGACCGGATGTGGCGCTCGGACGCGCCCGCGGACGAGGCCGAGGTGTCGATGTTCCCCGAGCAGGTCTCCGACGAGGCGATCGCCGCGCTCGAGGACCTCGGCAAGCAGGGCACCTGGGAGGTGTTCGGCCGCCAGCTCAAGGTGACCAACCTGGACAAGGTGCTCTTCCCCGGCGACCCGCCGGTGACGAAGCGGGAGCTGCTCGCCTACGTCGCCCGGATCGCGCCGCTCTCGCTGCCCTACCTGCAGGGGCGGGCGATCAACCTGCACCGCTACCCCGACGGCGCGGACACCAAGGGTTTCTGGCACAAGGAGCTGCCGAAGCACGCGCCTGACTGGCTGCCCCGGTGGGACAACCCGGAGGCGGACCCGGGTGAGACGACGACCTACCTCGTCGTCGACGAGCCCGCCGCGCTGCTGTGGGCCGCGAACTTCGGCGCGCTTGAGTGGCATCCGTGGACGTCGCGCACCGAGGCGATGCACGAGCCGACGTACGCGCTGGTGGACCTCGACCCCGGCGAGAAGACCACCTGGGACGAGCTCCTCGACCTGGCCCGGCTGCACCGGACCGCCCTCGACCACCTCGGGGTGACCGCCCGGGCGAAGGTCACCGGCAAGCGAGGCATCCAGATCTGGGTGCCGATCCGCAGCGGCTACACCTTCGACGAGACCCGAGCCTGGACCGAGAAGCTCTCGAAGACGGTGGGCAAGGTGCTGCCCGACCTCGTCTCCTGGAAGTGGGAGAAGAAGGATCGTGGGGGCCTGGCCCGCCTGGACTACACCCAGAACGCGATCAACAAGACGCTGGTGGCGCCGTACTCGACGCGGCCGGCGGCCCTCGCACCCGTGTCCGTGCCGATCGGCTGGGCCGAGCTCGACGACCCCGACCTCCGGCCGGACCGCTGGAACGTCCGCACCGTCCTCGACCGGATCGAGGAGCGCGGCGACCCGTTCCGGGCGCTGCTCGGCGTCGAGCAGGACCTGCCCGAGATCACTTGAGCAGTGCCAAAGCCCCTGCTGTGGCGTCAGTGTCGGCGTCAGGCGATGTCGGCACTGCCGAACGCGACGTTGAAGGCGTCGCACCAGATGACGACCGACCGCATGTCCGAGAGGTCGGCGTCGCCGGGGATCTCGTAGTTCTGGTCGCCGATGTTGCCCTTGAGCGAGCCGAGCCTGACGTAGTCACCGTCGTCGTAGATGCCCCACGAGTCACGACACCCTTCGCACTCGCCACCGCTTTGCTGGTCGGTGATCCAGACATGGACGTCGGGACCGTTGGAGGTCTCGAAGCCCTCGAGCCGCAGGTAGCGGCTGCCGTCCTCGCGGAGGTAGATCACGGCGCGCCCGGAGGTGTCGTGCTCGGCGTCGATGAAGTCCGCGGCGGCCAGCTCGACGCGCCGCGACCCGTCACCGGTCTGGCCGTCTGTCGACTGTCCGTCGGGGAACGAGGTCTGGGACAGGCCGTCCGACGCCGTGCCGACGACCTCGCCGGCCTCGTCCGCCTCGTCGACCTCGTCGTCGATGAAGAGCAGCCAGGGCTGGAAGAGCAGGAGACCGGCCACCAGCGCCACGAGGAACACGCCCCCGACACCCAGCCAGATCGCTTTCTTGCGGCTCATCGGGCCATCTCTCCTCAGGTCAGCAGCAGTGTGTCGAGCCTCCGGCGCACGACCAGGAGACCCACCACACCCATCACCAGAAGGTAGACGACCGAAACCAGCGAGGCCACCGAGACCGTGCCGGTGGTGAGCTCACGGCACAGCACCACGCCGCGGTAGAGCGGGGTGCACTCCACCACCCACCGCACCGGCCCGGCGTAGGTGTCGACCGGGAAGAACGTCGCGGAGAAGAGGAACAGCGGCAGCTGGACCAGCGTGATCTTGTCGAAGTCCTGGAAGCTGCGCATCCAGGTGGTCGCGGCCATGCACACCGCGCTGAACGCGAACCCGATGAGCAGCACAGCGGGCAGCGCCAGGACCGCCCACCACGAGTCGATCAGGCCCATCGCCAGCATGACGACCAGGAACATCACGGCGTACGACGACCCGCGCAGCTGCCCCCACGCGATCTCGCCCCGGGCGATGTCGCCCGTCGTGAGCGGCGTGGCGAGCATCTGGTCGTAGAGCTTGACGTACTTGAGCTTGAAGAACACGTTGAACGTCGAGTCGAGCAGCGCCCCGTTGAAGGCCGAGGCGGCGAGCATGGCGGGCGCCACGAAGGCGGCGTACGACAGCTCCTTGCCGCCGACCTCGAAGCTGTCGACGAGCGCCCCGACGCCGATGCCGATCGAGAGCAGGTAGAAGACGGGTTCGAGGAAGCCGGTGAGGAAGAGCTTCCAGGCATCGCGATAGACGGTGTAGTTGCGCAGCACCAGCAGCCGGGCGGCCGACGTCGGGGTCAGCGGCTGGACCGCGGTGGTGTCGGAGGCGAGCAGGCTCGCCTGGGGTGAGCTCACGAGGTCATCCGCTTCGTCAGCCCGGAGACCGACCACCGCCATCCGAGCAGCATCAGCACGACGAGCACCGCGACGTTGACGCCGGCCACCCACCAGGTGACGTTGTCGAGGGCGAACATCCGGGAGAGGTTGACGCCCTGCCACAGCGGCGTCAGCCGCGCCAGGGTGGAGCCGACGTCACCGAGGTTGCTCACCGGGAAGAACGCGCCGGAGAAGAGGAACAACGGAAAGACGCCGAGCCGGAACAGGACGCCGAAGGCCTCCTCCGACCTGGTGCGGGTGGCGAAGGCGTAGATGAGCGTCGCGAACGTCATCCCGCAGAGCACCTGTGACGCGAAGGCCAGCAGCGGCCCCCACCACGACTCGTAGACGCCGAACGGCGCCATCACAGCCGTGAACAGCGCGCAGGTCGCGGTCAGGTGCAGCGCGACCGACGCGAGGTGCGCGCCGACGAGGTGCACGGGCTGGAGCGGCGTGGCGAGCATCGACTCGTAGATCCGCCGCCACTTGATCATGCCCATCACCGGCCAGGTGGTCTCGGACACCGCGGTCTGCATCGCGTGCGAGGCGATCAGGCCGGGCACGACGAAGGCGAGGTACGACGTCGCCCCCTCCAGCTGGTCGGGGTCGGCCTCGATGAAGCCCCCGAGCAGCACGCCCAGGGCAATCACGTAGAGGAACGGCGAGAGGAACGAGGAGACCACGACCCCACGCCAGGTCCGGGCCCACAGGATGGACCAGTAGTCGACCTGGCGTCGTACGCCCTCGAGGAACGGCAGGTCGCGCACGCCGTCCGCCGAGCCCGTCGAGCCGAACCCGTCCGTCGCCGAGACCACCATCAGTCCACCAACGTCCGACCGGTGAGCCTGAGGAACACGTCCTCGAGCGTGGAGCGCCGCACCAGCGTGGCGATCGGCTGCAGGCCGCGCTCGTGGGTGCGGGCCACGACCTCCTCGCCGTCCGCGGCGTAGACCAGCAGCCGGTCCGGCAGCACCTCGACCCGCTCGCCGAGGTCGCCGAGCGCGTCGGCATGGGCAGCGTGCTCGTCGACGCCGAAGCGCAGCTCGGCCACCTCGCGCGTCGAGTGCTCCCGGATCAGGTCGCGCGGAGCGCCCTCCGCGACGATCACGCCCTTGTCCATGACGACCAGGCGGTCGCAGAGCTGCTCGGCCTCGTCCATGTAGTGGGTGCTCAGCACCAGCGTCACGCCGGCCTGCTTGAGCCGGAACAGCTGGTCCCACAGGAGGTGACGGGCCTGCGGGTCGAGGCCGGTGGTCGGCTCGTCGAGGAGGAGCAGGTCGGGGCGGTTGATGAGCGAGCGCGCGATCGTGAGCCGCCGCTTCATGCCTCCGGAGAGCTCCTCGACCCTCGCCCTCGCCTTCTCGGTGAGCTTCGCGAACTCCAGCAGCTCGTCGACCCGCTCGCGCACGACCGGCTTCGGCAGCCCGAAGTAGCGACCGTAGATGTAGAGGTTGTCGAAGACATTGAGCTCCTGGTCGAGATTGTCCTCCTGCGGGCACACCCCGAGCCGGCCGCGGATCGCCGGGCCGTCGACCGCGGGGTCCATGCCGAGGATCCGCAGCTCGCCGCCGCTGACCGGGGAGACCGAGGCCACCATCCGCATCGTCGAGGACTTGCCGGCGCCGTTGGGGCCGAGGAGACCGAACGCCTCTCCCCTGCGCACGTCGAGGTCGATGCCCTTGACCGCCTCGAAGTCGCCGAACCTCTTCCACAGGCCGCGCGCGAGGATCATCGAGTCGGTCACCCGCCTGATCCTAGGGACGGGCGGCGACGGGGGCGCTCGAATATCGTCGGACACGTGCCCGGACCTCTCGTGCTCGTCGAGGGCGCCAGCGACCGAACCGCCCTGGTGACGATCGCCGGCCGGCTCGGCCATGACCTGACCGGCGTCGACGTGGTCAGCATGGGCGGGATCACCAACCTGCGTCGCCACCTCACCGACCTCGCCGACGGGCGCACCGTGGTCCTGCTCCACGACGCGGGGGCGTCGACGTACGTCGACCGCACGCTCGCCCGTCACGACGGCGAGGTCGCGCGCTTCGTGTGCGATGCGGACCTCGAGGACGAGCTGGTCCGCGCCCTGGGCATCCCCCGGGTCCTCGAGGTGGTCGCCTCCGCCGGCGACCTCGAGGCGTGGAACATCCTGCGGAACCAGCCCTACCACCGCGAGCGACCACAGGCCGCCGTCCTGCGGCGCTTCTGGGGAACGACCAGCGGCCGGAAGGACAAGTACGCCGCGCTCCTCAGCGCCGCGCTCGTGACCGAGCGGGTGCCGGCGCCGCTGGCCGGCGTGCTGGCCGCACTCGCCTAGGTCCTGTCGGGTCCGGCGGTCACGCGGTTGCGCCACCAGTCGAGCTCCGCGTCCCGGCCGCCGTAGGCGGCCGTCATCGCGACGCCCACCTGGTCGAGCAGCGCGGCCCGTCCGTCGCCGGCATCCTGCGCCCGGCGGGCGAGGTCGGCACCCGTCGCCCACGCCGTCGGATCGGCCGGCAACGGCAGCGCGGCCAGCTGCCGCGCACTCACCTTGACCGAGCCCGGGGTCAGCCCCGTGCCGACGTAGCGCGCGGCAGCGTCGGCGACGACCGGCGGGGCGAGGAGAACCGCCAGCACCCGCCACAGGTCGGCTGGATCGTGCGGCACCACCGTCAGGACCGGCACCGACGGCAGCCACTCCCCCAGCTCGTCCACCACCGCCTCGATCACCCGCCCCTGCCCGGCGACGAGGACCTTCGGCACCAGCCGCGCGGCAACCCAGGACGCCAGCGGCCCCTCCCGGACGGCCGCGACATCGACCACGGGCGCGTCGTACCGCTGACGCGCGAAGCGGGTCGGCCGGCTCCCCCAGTCGCAGGCGGCGGGCTCGATCAGGCCGGTCGTGATGAGTGGCGCGAGCGCGCGGTTTGGTCCCAAACGGCAATCATTTGCGCCTGAGTCCTGCGGTTTGGGACCAAACCGCAGTGCTCGCGCACCCCCCGCCCCGGCCTCACGCACGTGCGGCACGAGCCCGTAGTACTGGTCGCGGAAGTCGGCGGTGCAGGTCGCGAGGTCGCCCAGGCGGCCGGTGCCGGCAGCGAGGTCGACGGGCGGGATCCCGAAGTACGGCGCCGCCATCCGTCCCCATTCGTCCGGGCCGGGTCCACCCTCTGCTCCGATCCGGACGACCGGGACGCAGGCCAGCACCGACGTGCCACGGAAGACGGGTCGGGCGGACACCCAGAGCTCGGTCAGGGCTCCCGCCGCGGCGGCTGCCGCACGCACCGGTCCGGCGTCGCGAGCGCCGAGCACCGAGAGCGGCTGGACCAGGGCCACCGTGCCGCCCAGTGCGGCCAGTGCGAGCGCCCGGTGGAGGAACGCCGCGCTGGTGTCGGTGTACGCGCTGAGGCCATTGCGCTGGCCCGCCGTCCGGCGCTTGAGCTGGCCGAGGAACGGCGGGTTGCCGACGATCGCGTCGAAGGTGGTTCCTTCCCAGGCGGTCAGTCCGTCTGCGACCCGCACCCGAGTCTCGATCTCGGCGGCAGGGACGGACGGGTCCTCGGCCTGGAGCCGCAACCGGGCGATCCGGACCGCCTCGGGGTCGAGGTCCGACCCGTGCACCGCTCGGACGCCGACCCGGCGTGCTGCCGCGACCAGGAAGTGCCCGGTGCCGCAGGCGGGATCGAGCACGCGCGCCGAGCTGGTCGGGCCGGTCGAGCTGGTCGAGACCCCGAGCGCCCGGTCGAGGATCCAGTCGACCAGCTCGGGCGGGGTGTAGAACGCGCCGCGGGAGCGACGCTCCTCCGTCTCACCGACCAACCGGTCCTCGTAAGCCGTCGCGAGCGCTTCCGCCCGCTCCCGCTCGTCCACCGTTGCAGGCTACCGAGAGCATGTTATAGTCAGAATGACTACAACGAGGGAGTGTCACCGTGACCGACCGCACCGGCCTGCTGACCGACCGCTACGAGCTCACCATGCTCGACTCCTGGGTGCGCGACGGCTCTGCGGGCAACGGCGCGGTGTTCGAGGTGTTCGCGCGACGGCTCCCCGAGGGCCGGCGGTACGGCGTGCTCGCCGGGCTCGGCCGACTGCTCCCCCTGGTCGAGGCCTTCACCTTCGAGCCCGACGAGGTCACCTGGCTGCAGGAGGAGGGCGTGATCGGCGAGGAGACCGCGGCGTACTTCCGCGACTTCCGGTTCGGCGGCGACCTCGACGCCTACCAGGAGGGCGACCTCTACTTCCCCGGCAGCCCGGTGCTCACGGTCCGCGGCACGCTCGGCGAGTGCGTGGTCCTCGAGACGCTCGTGCTGAGCGTGCTCAACCACGACACCGCGATCGCGTCGGCGGCGGCCCGCATGGTCACCGCGGCGCAGGGCCGGCCGATCATCGAGATGGGCGGTCGCCGCACCCACGAGCAGGCTGCCGTCGCGACCGCCCGGGCGGCGTACCTCGCGGGGTTCGCCTCGACCAGCAACCTCGCCGCCGGGCGCCGCTACGGCATCCCGACCGTCGGCACGGCGGCGCACGCGTTCACGCTGGCGCACGAGAGCGAGGAGGCGGCGTTCCGCAGCCAGGTCGAGGCCCAGGGTGCCGGCACCACGCTGCTCGTCGACACCTACGACACCGCCGACGGCATCCGCACCGCCGTGCGGGTGGCCGGTCCCGCGCTCGGTGCCGTCCGCATCGACTCGGGCGACCTCGCCGACGAGGCGGCGAAGGCCCGCGCCCTGCTCGACGAGCTGGGCGCGCGGTCGACGAAGGTGGTCGCGACGAGCGACCTCGACGAGTTCGTGATCACCGCGCTCGCCGACGCGCCCATCGACGGCTACGGCGTCGGCACCCGCGTCGCCACCGGCTCGGGCCACCCGACGGCGAGCATGGTCTACAAGCTGGTCGCCGTCAGCGACGTCCCCGGCGGCCCGCTCCGGCCGGTCTCGAAGAAGTCGAAGGACAAGGTCTCGCTCGGCGGCCACAAGACCGCCTGGCGGGAGTACGACGACGCCGGGCTCCTGCTTCGCGAGTTCTTCACCACCGACGCCCTGGACGAGGGGCACGCCCGACGAGCCTCGAGACCGCCCGCCGGTGCGCGGCCGGTGCAGGTACCGGTGATGCGGGACGGCGTCACCGTCCACGCGCCCGGCACCGAGGAGATCCGCGCGTTCACCGCCGCGGCGCTGCGGACCCTGCCGCCCGAGGCACACGCGGTCGCCGCGGGCGCGCCGTACCTGACCGTCACGCACGAACCCACCGAGGAGGAGAGCATGAGCACACCGACGAAGGCCCTGATCGTGGTCGACGTGCAGAACGACTTCGTCGAGGGCGGCTCGCTCGGCGTGGACGGGGGCCACGAGGTCGCCGCCCGGATCAGCGAGCACCTCGCCGCCCATGCGGGCGACTACGCGGTGATCGCCGCGTCGCGGGACTGGCACCACCCGCCTGTGGACGGAGACACCAACGGCGGCCACTTCGCGGCGCCGGGCGAGGAGCCGGACTACGCCTCGACCTGGCCCGTCCACTGCGTCTCGGACGGCCCCGGCTCGGACTACGCGCCGGAGCTGGTGATCGACGCCGTGACCCACCACGTGCGCAAGGGCCAGGGAGTGCCGGCGTACTCGGCATTCGAGGGCGTCACCGACGACGGCGCAGCCCTGGCCGACGTGCTGCGGACCGCGGGCGTCACCGAGGTCGACATCACCGGCATCGCGACCGACTACTGCGTCCGGGCCACGGCGCTGGAGGCCCGCCGGGAAGGCTTCGCCGTGCGGCTCCTCGAGGGCTTGCACGCCGGGGTCGCGCCGGAGACCAGCGAGGCAGCGATCGCGGAGATGGCCGAGGCAGGCGTGGCGGTATGAGCACCGCACAGAGCGAGCACCCGCCGTTCGCGGTCGCGGTCGACCTCGCGATCTTCACCATCCGCGACGGCGCGCTGTCCGTGCTGCTGGTCGAGCGCGGCGAGGAGCCGTTCCAGGGTCAGTGGGCACTGCCCGGCGGCTTCGTCGAACCGGACGAGGACGCCGAGCAGGCGGCGTGGCGTGAGCTCTCCGAGGAGACCGGCCTCGGGTCGTCAGCGAGGTTCTCGGGGCACCTGGAGCAGCTGCGCACCTACTCCGCTCCCGACCGCGACCCCCGGATGCGGGTGGTCTCGGTCGCGCACGTCGCGCTCGCGCCGGACCTCCCCGAGCCGACGGCGGGCACCGATGCGGCCGATGCGCGCTGGTGGGTCGTCGACGACCTGCTCTCGCCGGCCGGGGCGGCCGCGGAGGAGGCGCCCGAGCTGGCCTTCGACCACCGGCAGATCCTGCTCGACGCCCGCGAGCGGGTGCGCGCGAAGCTGGAGTACACGACCCTCGCCACCGAGTTCGTCACCGAGCCGTTCACCCTCCCCGAGCTGCGCCGGGTCTACACCGCCGTGTGGGGCAGCCCGCCGGACCTCGGCAACTTCCGTCGCAAGGTCCTCGGCACGGACGGGTTCGTCCTCCCCACCGATGCCCACGGCTCGCCCACGGGGGTCGGCGGCCGCCGGGCTCTGCTCTACCGGCGCGGACCGGCGAAGCTGGTGTCGCCGCCGATGGTGCGGGGCTGATGCCGACCCCGACCCGATGTAAAGCACGCTTGACACCGCGGAGGATGTAAAGCACGCTTGTCACATGCAGAACAGCGTGCGCGCCCTCCGGACCCGGGCGGGGCTGTCCCAAGCCGACCTCGCGGCCGCGATGGGCGTGTCACGCCAGACCATCAATTCGATCGAGAACGGCCGCTACCTGCCGTCGCTGCCGCTGGCGATCAGCCTGGCGCGACGCTTCGGAGCGACCGTGGAGGAGGTCTTCGATGTCGACGCGTGAGTCCGAACGGAGCCTGACGTACTGGATCGTGCCCGCGACTGCCGTGGCGATCGGGATCGCCTACCTGGTCGCGGGTCTCGTCGGCGGCGACACTGCGTTCGCCGTGACCGGCCTGCTGGCGATGGTCGCGGCTGGGGCCGTCATCGTGATCGCGGCGCGATGGAGCGAGACCGCTCGCGGGCTGTTGGACAAGCGAGACGAGCGGATCACTGCGATCGACCGCGAGGCGACGACCTTCGCCGGGCTCAGCCTCATCACGGCCGTGCTGGTGATGTTCGTGGTCGAGGTCGCCCAGGGCCGCGACGGCATGCCCTACTCGGCGCTCGGTGCCGTCGCCGGTGTCGCGTACATCGCCTCGTTGGTGTGGCTGCGGTTCCGCCGGTGACGCGAGGACGTCCGCAGCGTCCAGCAGAGCCCGACCACGCCGGTCGCTAGCGGGATGAGCACCGGCGGCCCGGTGAGCACGACCAGCCCGACGGACGCCACGAGCGACACGACGGCAGCGACCCGCGGCCACCCGCCGGGCAGCAGTCGTACGGCGGCCGCGGTGCCGACCACGTAGACCAGCGCGAAGGTGCCCGTCGTCATCAGCAAGGTGGCGTCGGTCGGCAGCCCGAGCAGGCCCTCGCCGATGGTGACCGCCAGGGCGAGGCCGGCCACCACGGCCAATGCGCGTCGCGGCGGGCGACGCCGCTCGACGGCACCGTCGACGTCGGCGCCGAGCCACCGCGGCATCGCACCGGTGATCGAGAGCGCGGCGCCCAGCCGCGAGGCGCCGGCGAAGTAGGAGTTGATCGCACCGATCGTCAGCAGCACCGCGATGACGGTCGTCAGCGGCCGCGCCCACTCGCCGAAGGCGCCCGCGAGCAGGTCGGCGAGTGGGGCCCGCCCGGCACCAGTGCCCAGGACGGCGACGGTCACGAACGCGATGCCGAGATACAGCACCGAGACCACGACGAGGGTCGTCGCGGTGGCGCGGCCGATGTCGCGGGCCGGGTTGCGGTACTCCGCGGACAACGAGCTGACGATCTCCCAGCCGGCGAACGCCCACACCAGCAGTGCGGCCGCGGCACCGACACCCGACCACCCGTGGGTCAGGAACGGGGTGAGGTGGTCGGTGTCGACCCGCGGCAGCGACACCACGATGGCGACGAGCAGGAGGGTCGCGATCACCGCCGCGATGCCGAGCTGGACGGCGGCTGACACCTGGATGCCCATCCAGTTCATGACGGAGACCACCGCGATCATCACGGCCGTCGCCGTGACCTCGGTCGTCCGTCCGCCACCGGCCGCGCCCGCGACGTACGACGCGGCGAAGCCGGCGGCCACCGGGGCGCCGAGCGGGATCGCGAGGAAGAACGCCCAGCCGACCATCGTGGAGACGCGCTCGCCGAACGCGAGCCGCGCGTACGTCGCGACCCCGCCGCCGTCGGGGTGCCGCGCACCCAGGGCGGCGAACGTCGCCGCGAGCGGCACCGAGATCGCGATCAGGGCCGCCCAGGCCAGGAGGGAAGCGGGTCCGGCTGCGTCGAGCGCGAGCGTCGGGAGCAGGATCACGCCGGGACCGAGCACGGCGGCCAGGGTGAGCGCGGTGCCCTGCCGGACGGAGAGCGTCCCGCCCTGCACGACGGTGACGCTCACGCCAGCGCCTCGGCCCGGACCCGGATGTCCGCGGGCACGTCTGCCCGGGCGTCGGGCGCGCTCACCGGAGGCAGCGCGACGCGACGCAGCGGGATGTGGCCGGCCCATCCTGGCCCGCCGACGTCCGCAGGGTCGTCGACCGGGCCGCCGGCGCGCTCCTTCATGGAGGCCTCGCGCAGCGGCACCGCGAGCACGGCGGTCGCCGCCAGCTCCTTGCGCGTGGACGCCCGCAGGGTGGCCGCCCGGCCCGGGATCATGTGGTCGATGATCAGGTCGAGCGCCCGCGCCCGTTCGTCCGGGTCGTCGACGAGACGCGCCCGCCCGATCACGACCGCGGAGCGGTAGTTCATCGAGTGGTGGAAGGCGGACCGCGCGGCGACCAGCCCGTCCAGCTCGGTGACCGTGACGCACACGTCGGAGGCGAGCGCGGCGCGGAGCCAGCCGGCGCCGCTCGACCCGTGGAGGTAGAGCGTCCCGTCCTCGTCCGGGCCGTCGGGGTCGACGGCGAACGCGGTGGGCAGCACGACGGGGTGCGGACCGCCGCTCTCGTCGGCCGAGCCGCTCTCGTCGGTCGAGCTGCTCTTGTCGGTCGAGCTGCTCTTGTCGGTCGAGCTGCTCTTGTCGGTCGAGCTGGTCGAGACCACCACCCCGAGGTGGGCGACGAGGGCGTCCCCGAGCAGGGCGAGCATCCGGTCGCGCTCCCGGATCGCGCGGTCTGCGCCGCGGGTGACTGTGGTCCGGCGGGTGGGCGAGAGGGTCGGCATGGGTCTAGCCTGTCGAACTATTGGCCCGTGGTCACGAGCCACTTTTCAATGATTTCGACGGGACACTTTCCGATGAGAACCCTTCCGGTGCGACTCGACCGCGACCACCCCGTCCCGCTCGGCGTCCAGCTGTCGACGCAGGTCCGGGACCTCGTCGTCGCGGGGACCCTCGCTCCGGGTGACCGGCTGCCGAGCACGCGCGCGCTCGCGACCGACCTCGGCGTCGCCCGGTCGGTGACGGAGCAGGCCTACGACCAGCTGCTCGCCGAGGGCTGGCTGGCCACCCGCCAGGGGGCGGGGACCTTCGTGGCCTCCGGCGGCGTCCCGCAGGCGGCGGCCAGGCCTCGGCCGCACCGGTCCCCCGCCCGGGAGCTGATCACCCTGGACCTCGGCTCACCCTGGATCGACCCGCGCCACCGCGCCGGCTGGCGGCGGGCCTGGCGCGAGGTCTCGTCGCTGACGCCACCGGCCGGATACCCGGACCCGCGTGGCATCCTCGAGCTTCGGGTCGCGATCGCCGACAGGCTGGCCCGCACCCGCGGGCTGCTGGTGGACCCCGACGAGGTGCTGCTCACCGCAGGCACGACCGATGGGCTCCGCCAGCTCCTTCCCCACCTGCCGCCGGGACCGGTCGGCGTCGAGGATCCCGGCTACCGCGCCGCCGTCGAGTGCACCCGGATCTCCGGACGGGAGGTGGTCGGCCTGCCCCCGGCGGGACCGATCGAGGTGACAGGGCTTGCCGCCGCCTACGTCACCCCGGCGCACCAGCACCCGCTCGGTCACGTGATGCCGGCCACGGACCGGCTCGCCCTCCTCGCCGCCGCCCGCGAGCACGACGCCGTGGTGGTCGAGGACGACTACGACTCCGAGTTCCGGTACGACGTCGCGCCCATCCCCGCCCTGGCCTCCCTCGACCGGACGCACGTCGCCTATCTGGGCACCGCCTCCAAGTCGGTCGGCCCCGGCCTCCGGGTCGGATGGATGGTCCCGCCGCCGACCCTGCTCCGGGGCCTGGTCGAGCTCCGCGAGCAGACCTACGACATGCCGTCGTGGCCGGCCCAGCGCGCCCTCCTGGCGTTGCTGCGCGAGGGCTGGGTCGACAAGGTGGTCCGCTCCGCGCGTCGGGTGTACGCCGACCGCGCCCCCCGGGTCGCCGAGACCCTCGCGCCGCACGGCACCCCTGCCGGCCCTGCGGCCGGCATGTACTCCACCTGGTTCATGCCCGCGGCCGCCGAACGCCGGGCGCGGGCAGCCGCCCGCGAGGCCGGGTTCGACGTCGCGCCCATCTCGAACTACTGCCGCGCCACCCGGCTCAGCGGGCTCGTCGTCGGGTTCGGCGGCGTCACCGACGCAGAGCTGGACCGCGCGCTGGCCGCGATGGCACGCGGGCTGGCGGGGTGACTCGCCCTCGTCCCGATCAGGTCTCGTAGCGCAGGTAGCCGGTCAGCGCCCAGATCGCAGCGACCGCGAGCAACACCAGCACCACCCAGAGGATGGGCGTGAGCGACCTCTTCTTGGCGTTGAGCGGCTGGGTCGTGGTGGGGCGTTCGCGTTCGTCCTTCATGACTGTTCGCTACCCGCTGCGGCGCGCGCCATTCGAGGCCTCTCATCATTCAACCTACTGGTTGACAACGCACATTCGGCGTGCTGTACTCAACCTCATGGTTGAACACGAGGACCGGCTCTCGCGGGTCTTCTCCGCACTCGCCGACCCGACCCGGCGCGACATGGTCGCCCGCCTGGCAGCGGGCTCCGTCGACGGGGTGACGGTCAACGAGCTCGCGGCTCCGTACGACGTCTCGCTGCAGGCGGTCTCCAAGCACCTCAAGGTGCTCGAGGAGGCCGGCCTGGTCAGCCGGAGCCGGGACGCCCAACGACGTCCCGTCCACCTGGATGCGGAGGTCTTCGACCTGATGACGAAGTGGATCGAGCGGTACCGGCAGCAGGCGGAGGAGCGCTACCAGCGACTGGACGACCTCCTCGACCGGCTGCAGGGCCGCGACCAGGACAGCATCGACGAATCCGGAACGAACCAAGGAGCAGCAGGATGACCACGACAGCCACCACCGGCCGACCCGAGGCCCTCATCGAGGCCGATCCCGACATCCCCGTGGTGCGGATCGTCCGGGAGTTCGACGCTCCCCCGGAGCTCGTCTACCGGGCGCATGTCGATCCCGAGCTCGTCAAGCAGTGGCTGGGCCCACGCTCGATCGACATGGACATCGAGAAGTGGGACATGCGCACCGGCGGGGAGTACCGCTACACCGCGCTCCGCGACGGTGAGGAGGTCGCCCACTTCTACGGCTCGATCCACCGGGTGTGGGAGAACCAGAAGATCGTCCAGACCTTCGGGTTCGAGGAGATGCCCGAGGCGGTCGCCCTCGAGACCCTCAACCTGGTCGACCTCGGCGACGGCCGCACCCGCCTGGAGATCCTCTCCGTGGTCGAGTCGATGGAGGCACAGGCCGGCATGATGGCCAGCGGCATGGAGGTCGGGATCAACGAGGGCTACGCGGCGCTCGACACGGTCCTGGCGGGCCTGACGGGACCGGACGCGTGATCCGGGGCGACCCGGCCGAGGAGCACCGCACCATCGCGGGCACCTTCGCCGACCGGGTCCGCGGCGTCGCCGGTGACGGGTGGGACGCGCAGAGCCCGGTCGCGGACTGGCGGGCACGCGACGTCGTACGGCATCTGGTGGAGTGGTTCCCCCACTTCCTCGCCGGCGGGTCGGACGTCAAGCTGGATCCCGGCCCGTCGGTCGACGAGGACCCCGTAGCAGCGTGGAATCACCACTCAGCAGCGGTGCAGGCGGTGCTGGACGACCCCGCGAGCGCCACGACGAGGTTCGCCCATCCGCACCTTCCGGAGATGCCGCTCCCCCGGGCGGTCTCCCGGTTCTACACGAACGACGTCTTCATGCACACCTGGGACCTCGCCCGTGCGACCGGTCAGGACGACCGCCTCGACGAGGCGCGCTGCCGCGAGCTCTACGAGGGCATGCTGCCGATGGACGAGATGCTCCGCCAGAGCGGCCAGTACGGCGCGAAGGTCCCCGTCCCCGACGACGCGGACTGGCAGAGCAAGCTGCTCGGCTTCATCGGCCGCGACCCGGCCTGGGCCCCTCAGGGCTGAGTGACACCGGGCACCGGCTGGACGAGGAACCACCGGTGTCCGAAGGGGTCTTGGAACGCGGCGACGCGTCCCGCCGGCGGGCTGTCCTCGGGTCCGCGCTGGAGCGTGGTGCCCGCCGCCGTGACGGCGGCGCAGAGCCGGTCGACGTCGGGCACGGTGACGTGCAGGGTCACCGCTGCACCGCGACCCGGAGCGGGTGGCTCGAAGTCCAGCTCCGGGTGCGGGTCGGCCATCATCCAGCGCGCCCCGTCGAGGGCGAGCTCGACATGGCCGACCTTGCCGTCCGGCATCACGATCGGCTCGTAGACGACCTCGGCGCCGAGGACGCCGACGTACCACTCGATCGCGGCGCGGGCGTCGGACACGCAGAGGTACGGCGTCAGCACAGCGGGCATGGATCCATCGTGCATGAGCCGAAAAACACTGCCACGGGCAACATGCCGCAGGGGCTGTGGAAAGTGGCCGAGGTCCGGTCTCTCCCCCGTGCTAGCTTCCCGGCACGTTGCCCACGCGGCGTGAGCCACCACGAGAGATCTAGGACCAGTGTCGCGACTCATTTTCCTCGCTGCCACTTTCGTCGTGGTCGTTCTCAGCGCTCAGGGGTGTGATGACGAACCACGCCGCAACGAGGGGGGCGCGCTGCGCGGCGAGGTCGCGCTGGACGAGCGTTCGGTTGCGGCGATCTACCTGAACAGCCTCGACGGGTACGAGGACAGCGGCGAGCTGCACGGCACCGTCGTCATCGTCCGCGAGGACGGCACCTTCGACACGATGTCGACGGCGGGGATCAGCGACGGTTCCCTGCTCTACGCCGATGGCGCCATCTACGGCAGCGACCACAGAGCCGACTTCGCCATCACGCCGCGCGGCACCGAGTGGCGAGAACGAGATGACGCACAGCTTCTTCAGGAGTCAGTGCTGTCGATGCCTGGCCTGCCCACGGTGGTCTTCAACTCAGGCGTACGCCGAGGCGACTACTTCCAGGACCTCACTGGCTGGGGTCCCGCTGGCGCTCTTCGGGGAGAGGTCTGGGGCGAGCCGGGCGGAATGGTCGCTTGCAACGGCCAGTCGGTCGCGCTCACCAGCCCGTGGCGGAAGCCCGGGCGGCGTGCTGACCTGTACCGGCTGGTGGAGACCCCGGCGGGCATCAAGACCCGTCACGTGCGGGCTCTACGACTGCCTTCCGCGCGCGGGATCCTCGGCCTGCACTGCGTCGGGCGGGACGTCTTCGCGCTCGAAGGCGGGTTCCGGGATCAACGACTCGGGCTCCTTCGGACCGACCGCCCATCGACCTGGGACCTGATCGAGGGACCACCGATCTTCGGCGTGGACTGCGGCGTGGCTGGTCGCGACATCGTCATGATCGACTACGAGCAGGGCGGCGTGCTCATGGCTCTCGACGCCGAGACTCGACGCACTCGCGAGCTCACCCAGCTCCCTGGCGACGACTGGCTCTGCGCCACCGACGGCCGCCGGACCATGGTCGTCGTCGACGGGGCGGGCGAGGATCCCGTGCTGCAGTGGTACGACTCGGCGGGCGCGCTCGTCGACGAGCTGCCCGTCACGGGGCTCGGCGAGTACATGGACGTCAACGACGAGTCACTGTGGGGCGACCCGGTCGTCATCGATCGCTGAGCCTGACTGATCGTCCGTCGACGACGCCCACCCGCATGGCATCGGCCTGTGGATCAGAGGAAGAACGCACTCCCGGACACGGACCTGTAGTCGTCGGTGCCGGCGTAGGTCGCCGTGAACCGCAGCCTCAACAGGTCGGAGCGCGGCAGGACGGCCTGGCAGGTCGCCACCCCGTAGGCGGCGGTCGTCGCCGAGCAGACCGGCCGGCCGGCGACCGAGAAGGTGATGACCTGGCCGAGGAAGGGCTCGATGCCGATCGTGAAGCTGCTGGTGGCCGCCCAGGTCTTCAGCGTTGCGGAGAAGGTCGCCGGCGTCTTCCCGGGAGTGCCCTTCCTGGCCTTGACCTTCGAGATCCACGTCTGGACCTTCTCGAGCTGGAACGACTGTGTGGCCCGCGGCGCGGGCAGGTAGTCGTCGTTGCCGGACTGGTCGGCCTGGACGGTGCACGTGCCCGCCCCACTGAGATTGACCCACGCGCCCGAGCCCCACGTCGGATCGTCGTGGAAGGTCGTCCTGATCCAGCACACATCGGCAGACGCCGGGGCGATCGAGTACTCGACCGGGAGGCCAGAGCTCGCCGTCGCTGATGCGACGTACTGCGGGAAGGTCTTGTTCTGACTTGTGAACCAGTCCTCGCCCGACGGCGGCGTGCTGGTGAACGCGATCGTCTGGGCGCGGCTCTCGACCGACGCGGGGGCCTGCCCCTGGCTGAGGTCACGAAGGTCCCCGGCCGGCGCGTCGGCCCGGCCGTCTAGCCACCGACCACCGGACGTGCGAACCAGATCGTGCGGTGGCTCCACTCCCCTGCGCTGCTGCGGGTTCCTGAGCAGACGATGATGGCGACCTGGTGGGGGCCGCGAGCGTCGTAGTACGCCGGGTAGCCGTCCGCCACCGCCACCTCGACCCGCTGGCTCACCCGGTAGCACAGCCGGACACCCTGACTGCCGTGGAGCACCAGTCCGCCGCCCTCCCTGAGCCCGTCGAGCATCGCGTTGCCGACGGCGCCCCCGTCCGGCCAGGTGTGGGTGTTGAGGAGGACGTTGCCGCGGCGACTGCCGGGACGGATGCCACCGAGGTCCCAGGCGAAGTCGACGGTGTTGCTCGCGGGCAGCACGCCGGTGACTCCGCGGTCGTCCCGCGGGACGCCGACCACCTCCGCGCGCTCGACGATGTCGTCGATCGTGATCCGGTGCGGCGTGAACGGTCGGGTGGCGCCTCGGGCGCATGGGTCCCGGACCGGCTCGGCGCTGGGCGCCGTCGTCGCCGACGCGGCCGGTCGGCCGTCGGCCGTCGGTGCCGGTGCCCGATCGGGGTCGGTGCCCAGGAGCCACCAGGCCAGGGCGCACGCCACCAGGACGACCGCGGCCGTCGCGGCGGCGATCCAACGGAGACGTCGATCCATGTCCTCATTGTGAGGCACCGTCGGCGGTCGGTCCTACGCTCCTGACATGGCGTACGACGAAGCCCTGGCCGACCGGATCCGTGACCTCCTCGACGGGGAGCCCTTGCTCACCGAGAGGAAGATGTTCGGCGGGTTGGGCTTCATGGTCCGCGGCAACATGGCCGTGGCCGCGAGCGGCCAGGGAGGCATCCTGGTCCGGGTCGATCCCGACGAGGGCGAGCAGTTGGTCGCGACCACGCCCGCGCACCCGATGGAGATGCGCGGCCGCGAGATGTCCGGGTGGCTAAGGGTCGACTCCGACGACGTCGAGTCCGACGAGACGTTGGCGGAGTGGGTGCGCCGCGGGGCGTCGTACGCCGGGTCGCTGCCGGCGAAGTAGTAGCCCTCAGCCGACGACGATGCAGAACGGGTGGCCCGACGGTTCGCCAACACGGAGAGCGGCTCGTCCTCGTCGGTCGCGTCGATCGCGGTGTGCAGGAGCCTCGGAAATGTGCTCACGGTCATTCGACGAGCAAGCCCGGCGTGATGGTGACCGCGAACGGCTGACTGGGTGTCCACGCCTCTGCGGCGCCGACGTCTGCAACCTCCACGTACTTTCCGGCCCGATGCTCCCACGCGATCAACCGCGGCTCGGCGGGATCCACCACCCAGTACGACGGGATGCGGGAGCGCTGATAGCGGTCGAACTTCACATTGAGGTCGGTGAGCGACGTGCTCGGGGACAGCACCTCCACCGCGAGAAGCGGTGGCACCGGCAGCCGCTTGTCGTCGAAGTCGGCCTTGCGAGCAACCAGCACATCGGGTTCGACCCACGTTCGCCGGCCGAGGACCACGTCGAGCGGCGCTCCCATCGCCCACAGGTCGGTCGGGGCGTGGTCGTCGAGCAGCCGCCACAGGTTGAAGACGATCCGTTGGTGACGTGGTCCCGGTGCCGGACTCACAACCAGGACGCCGTCGATGAGCTCGTAGCGGTTCCCGTCATCGGGCATCGCCTCGATGTCGTCGACAGTGAGCGCGCGGCCGCGCGGCAGCGTCGTCATGACACTCATCGTGCCTCACCTTCCCGAGATCGGTCACGCACGGAACGGTCCGCGACGCGGACCAACCTTGCAACCGCTCATCCACAGGCTCGCTGTCGGTGCCGTGCGCAAGGATGATCACGTGCCAGAGACGCCCGATCCGCTGAGCAGGTTCAGCGAGCCGACCCGGACCTGGTTCCGCGCCGCGTTCGCGGATCCGACGCCGGCACAGGCGGGCGCCTGGGCGTCGATCGCGAGCGGTCGCCACACCCTCGTCGTGGCACCGACCGGGTCCGGCAAGACGCTCAGCGCGTTCCTCGCCTCGATCGACAGCCTGCTGACGACGCCGCCGCCGGACGACAAGACGAAACGCACCCGGGTGCTCTACATCTCCCCGCTCAAGGCGCTCGCCGTCGACGTGGAGCGCAACCTGCGGGCGCCGCTGGCGGGCATCCGGCAGACGGCGGAGCGCCTTGGCTTCGAGGCGGGGGCGTCGACGGGGGGCGGGGCGCTGCCCGATGTCCGGGTCGGCATCCGCTCGGGCGACACGCCGGCCAATGAGCGCCGTACCCTCACCACGCGACCGCCCGACATCCTCATCACCACCCCCGAGTCCCTCTTCCTGATGTTGACCAGCCGCGCCCGGGAGTCGCTGCGGGGCGTCGAGACGGTGATCGTCGACGAGGTCCACGCGGTTGCCGGCACCAAGCGCGGTGCCCACCTCGCGGTGACCCTCGAGCGGCTCGACGCCCTGCTGGGTCGCCCGGCGCAACGCATCGGACTCTCCGCGACGGTGCGCCCGACGGAGGAGGTCGCCCGTTTCCTCGGCGGCAGCGCCCCGGTCGAGATCGTCGCCCCGCCGGCCCACAAGTCGTGGGACCTCCAGGTCGTCGTCCCAGTCGAGGACATGACGGAGCCCGGCTCGCGACCCGTCCCCCCGGGTGGGGGCTCACCGGAGCCGCCCGAGGTGGAGGAGTACGACGACCTCGGCGATCTGCGTGATCCAGCGGCCCGGCGCCGCGCGAGCATCTGGCCCCACGTGGAGGAACGGGTCGCCGAGCTGATCCGCGAGCACCGCTCGACGATCGTCTTCGCCAACTCCCGACGCACCGCCGAGCGGCTGACCGCACGGCTCAACGAGATCGCGAGCGGCGAGAGCACCGAGGGGGTGGTGCCGCCGGCGCAGGTGATGGCCCAGTCCGGCGCGTCCGCGGGCTCCGCACCGCTGCTCGCCAAGGCCCACCACGGCTCGGTCTCGAAGGAGCAGCGCGCCCAGATCGAGGACGACCTCAAGGCCGGCCGGCTGCCCGCCGTCGTCGCCACCAGCAGCCTCGAGCTCGGCATCGACATGGGCGCGGTCGACCAGGTGCTCCAGATCGCGAGCCCGCCGAGCGTGGCGAGCGCGCTGCAGCGGGTCGGGCGGGCGGGCCACCAGGTCGGCGAGACCTCCAAGGGCGTGTTCTTCCCGCAGCACCGGGGTGACCTGGCCCCTGCCGCGGTGTCGGTGGCGCGGATGCGCATCGGCGGCATCGAGGCGCTGCGGGTCCCCGCCAACCCGCTCGACGTGCTCGCCCAGCAGGTCATCGCCGCGACCGCCCTCGACGAGTGGGACGTCGAGGAGCTCTTCGAGACCGTGCGCCGCGCGGCGTCGTACTCCTCGCTCCCGCGCTCGGCCTACGAGGCGGTCCTCGACCTGCTGGCCGGCCGCTACCCGAGCGACGAGTTCGCCGAGCTGCGACCACGGATCACCTGGGACCGCGTGACGGGTCGGATCGCCGGGCGTCCCGGTGCGCAGCGGCTGGCGGTGACGAGCGGCGGCACCATCCCGGATCGCGGGCTCTACGGCGTGTTCCTGGTCGGCTCGACCGCCAAGGAAGGCCGCCGGGTCGGCGAGCTCGACGAGGAGATGGTCTACGAGAGCCGGGTCGGCGACGTGTTCGCGCTCGGCGCGACGAGCTGGCGGATCGAGGACATCACCCACGACCGGGTGCTGGTCTCCCCTGCGCCCGGCGTGCCGGGCCGGCTCCCGTTCTGGAAGGGAGACACCCTGGGCCGGCCGGCCGAGCTCGGCGCCGCCGTCGGCGCGTTCACCCGCGAGCTGGCCGCGCTGCCCGACGACCAGGCCCGGGCCCGGGCGCGGGCGGACGGTCTCGACGACAACGCGGCGAACAACCTGGTCGACTACGTCCGTGAGCAGGTGGACGCGACCCGGCTGGTCCCGAGCGACACCACGCTGCTCGTCGAGCGGTTCCGCGACGAGCTCGGCGACTGGCGGCTGGTGCTCCACTCTCCCTACGGCACTGCCGTGCACGCCCCGTGGGCGCTGGCGATCAACGCCCGGCTCCGCGAGCGCTACGGCCTCGCCGGCCAGGGCAGCCAGGCAGTCGCCTCCGACGACGGCATCGTGATCCGGATCCCGGACACCGATGCCGAGCCGCCGAATGCCGACCTGGTCGTCTTCGAGCCCGACGAGATCGAGGAGATCGTCACTCGCGAGGTCGGCGGCTCTGCCCTGTTCGCGAGCCGCTTCCGCGAGTGCGCCGGCCGCGCCCTGCTGCTTCCGCGCCGCGACCCGGGCCGACGCAGCCCGCTGTGGCAGCAGCGTCAACGAGCCGCGGCGCTGCTCGAGGTCGCCGCCCGCTATCCGTCGTTCCCGATCGTGCTCGAGACGGTCCGCGAGGTCCTCAACGACGTCTACGACCTGCCGAGCCTGACCGCGCTGCTCAGGCGCGTGGAGCGGCGGGAGGTCACCGTCACCGACATCGAGACCACGGCGCCGTCGCCGTACGCCCGGACGCTGCTGTTCGGCTACGTCGCCCAGTTCGTCTACGAGGGCGACTCGCCCATCGCCGAGCGCCGCGCGGCAGCGCTCACCCTCGACCAGGGCCTCCTCGCCGAGCTGCTGGGGCGGGCCGAGCTGCGTGAGCTGCTCGACCCCGACGTCCTCGCCGAGGTCGAGGCCGAGCTCCAACGGGTCGCCCCCGACCGTCGGGTCCGCGACGCCGAGGGCATGACGGACCTGCTCCGCCTGCTGGGTCCGCTGACCGCCGACGAGGCGATCGCTCGCTCGGTGCCGGACTCGGCCGTCGCCGACTGGCTCGCCGACCTCGCGGCGGCACGGCGGGTGGTCCGGGTCCGGATGCCGTACGGCGACGCCTGGGCCGTCGTCGAGGACGTCGCCAGGTTGCGCGACGGACTGGGGGTGCCGGTCCCGCCCGGCACGCCGACGACGTTCACCGAGCCGGTCGACGATCCCCTGGCCGACCTCGTGGGTCGCTACGCCCGCACCCACGGACCCTTCACCGACCGCCAGGTCGCCGAGCGGCTCGGGCTCGGCGTCGCCGTCGTCCGGCACACGCTCCAGCGGCTCGAAGCGCAGGGCCGCGTCCTGACCGGCGAGTTCCGACCCACCGGCGTCGGGGACGAGTGGTGCGACGCCGAGGTGCTACGTCGGCTCCGGCGTCGGTCCCTGGCCAAGCTGCGCCACGAGATCGAGCCCGTCGAGCCGACGGCGCTCGCCCGGTTCTCGGCGGCGTGGCAGCAGCTGGCGGGCGGTCGCGGGTTGCGCGGCACCGATGGCGTGCTAAGGGCGATCGAGCAGCTGGCAGGCGCTCCGGTCCCGGCCTCGGCGCTCGAGCCACTGGTGCTGGCGTCACGGGTGCGCGACTACGAGCCGGCGTACCTCGACGAGCTCACCGCCACCGGCGAGGTCGTCTGGGCGGGCCACGGCGCACTGCCCGGCAGCGACGGCTGGGTGTCGCTGCACCTGGCCGACCAGGCTCCGCTGACCCTGCCCGACCCCCAGGCCGAGGTCGACGACGAGCTGCAACGCCAGGTGCTGACCGCGCTCGCTCCCGGCGGCGCATGGTTCTTCCGACAGCTGAGCGACTCCATCGGGAGCCTCGACGACGCGGCCCTCAGCACGGCTCTGTGGTCGCTCGTGTGGTCCGGCCGGGTCAGCAACGACACGCTCGCCCCGCTCCGGTCCCTCACCCGCTCCGGCCGTCCGGCCCACCGGAGCCGTCAGGCCGCCCCGCGGCCGGGCCGTGTCGCACGCTCGGGACCTCCCGAGACATCCGGCCGGTGGGCGTTGCTCCCCCCGATCGACACCGACCCCACCCGACGGGCGCACGCGACGGCCGAGCGGCTGCTCGACCGGCACGGCGTCGTCACCCGCGGCGCCGTCGTCAGCGAACGGGTGCCCGGCGGGTTCGCCGCCGTCTACCGCGTGCTCTCGGCGTTCGAGGAGACGGGCCGCTGTCGTCGGGGCTACTTCGTCGAGGGGCTCGGCGCTGCCCAGTTCGGCACCGCCGGCGCCGTCGACCGGCTGCGCACGTTCTCCGTCGTCCCCGAGCACGACAAGCCGGTCGCGACCGCCCTGGCGGCCACCGACCCGGCCAATCCCTACGGAGCTGCACTCCCCTGGCCGGCCTCGACCCCCACGACAGGGTCCGAGACCGGCGAGGAGACCCCGACCGGCCACCGACCCGGTCGCAAGGCCGGTGCGATCGTCGTCCTCGTCGACGGCGCGCTGGTCCTCTACGTCGAGCGCGGCGGGCGCACGCTGCTCACCTGGAGCGACGAGCCGGCCCTCCTCGGGCCGGCAGCGGAGGCCCTCTCGGCCGCGGTACGCCGCGGCACGCTCGGCCGGCTCACCGTCGAGAAGGCCGACGGAGCACCCCTGCTCGGCTCCGGGCCGAGCGCGCTCCGTGCCGCGCTCGATGCCGCCGGCTTCGTGGCGACGCCGCGTGGTCTGCGGATCCGAGGCTAGGCGGGACGCCGGATGCCCGAGGGTGACGCCGTCTTCCTCACCGCCCGTCGGCTCGACCGCGGACTCGCCGGCCAGCGGTTGACTGCCTCCGACTTCCGCTGGCCGTCCCTGGCGACCGTCGACCTCTCCGGCTCCGCAGTGATCGGGACCGACACCCATGGCAAGCACCTGCTGACCCGGCTCGACCACGACGGCCGGGCGCTCACGCTCCACACCCATCTCAAGATGGAGGGCGTCTGGCGGGTCCTCAGCGCGGGGCAGCGTTGGCCGCGACCGACCCACGAGGCGCGGGTGGTCTTGCGCACCGACCGGAGCGAAGCGATCGGCTTCGCGCTCGGTCAGGTCGAGCTGTTCCCGACGGCAGACGAGGCCGGCGTGGTCGGCCACCTCGGCCCCGACCTGCTGGCCGCCCACTGGGAGGAGGACGAGTCCCTTCGTCGCCTGCTCACGGACCCGGACCGGGTCCTCGGAGAGGCGCTGCTCGATCAGACCGTGATCGCCGGGATCGGGACGATCTACCTTGCCGAGATCTGCTTCCTCCAGGGCGTGCACCCGCTCGGCCCCGTCGGGGCCGTGCCCGATCCCGCCCGGCTGCTGCGCCGGGCCCGCCAGCTTCTCCAGGCGGGCGTTCGCCACGGTCGCCCGACGACCGCGGGCGAGCGCCGCGGTTCGGTCTGGGTCTACCGCCGCCAGCGTCAACCGTGCCTGCGCTGCCGCGCCACCATCGTCGCCGGCGAGGTCGGCGGCGCCGGCAGGGAGCGGACGACGTACTGGTGCCCGTCGTGCCAGCCGATGCCCTGAGCCCGATGACCGAGCCCGTTGACCTGAGCCCGTTGACCTGAGCCCGAGGCCTTCCGGGCCCTGTGGAGTACCGGCTCGTGCCGGGCGCGGATCGGCGATGCTCCCGGCATGGATCTGTCCCCACTCCATGACGTCTTCCGGCCGTCCGACTTCGCGGAGCCACCTCTTCCGACCACACGGCGATGTACACGGATGCGGTGGTGCACCTCCTCGCGTCCGGCGGAGTCGAGCAGATGTCGATCGGGGCCGTCGCGCGGTGGATGCGCCAGGTGCCGTCGGCGGTGATGGCAGCGGGCCGGCGGGCGTGATGAGTTCTTGCGAATGGTGATCCTCCGCTTCGCCGATCGCTGGCTGCGCTGGGTGTCGCGGCCGGTGAGGCACGCGCGGGCCGTACGACGCTCGCCGAGGTCGTCGCGACCACCCGCCGGCGTCACCGCGACAGGGCTGGCGCGTCGACGCGTAGCCTCGGATCCCGTGAAGGAATCTGCACCCGAAGCGCTCGTCGTGGTCGACGTGCAGAAGGCCTTCGTCCTGGGATCGTTGGAGTCCCTCCTGAGCGACGCAGGCGTTCACCGGTTGTCGATCTGCGGCCTGACCTCGGAGATGTGCGTGGCAGCGACTGCCCGTTCAGCGCTGGGTCGGGGCTTCGGCGTCATCCTGGCCCGCGACGCGCACGCGACGTACGACGTGCCCGAAGACAGGATCCATGCACCAGCCGTTCCCGCACACCTCGCGTCCCGGGTGGCGGAGTGGTCGTTGGGGACCGATCCTGCCATCGTCGACCGCTCCGCCGATCTGGCCTTCCACGCCGTCCCGTGAGCCCGCTCCCGCTTCCCTGAAATGATCCTGAGCACGCCTCGACCCGGGAACGAGAGCGCGCCGACCGGCGTTGAAAATGACATGCACCGCCATCACAACGGACTGAAGACAGCCGTCCTGTTCGCGGCCATCATCGGCCTGCTCCTGGCCGTCGGTGGCACGATCGCTGCTGCCACCGGCAACGCGATCTTCATCTGGATCTTCGCGCTGATCGGCGTCGGCACCACCGCCTACGGCTACTGGAACTCCGACAAGCTCGCCATCCGCGCGATGCGCGCCTACCCCGTCACGGAGGCGCAACAGCCCGCGATGCACCGGATCGTGCGCGAGCTGTCGACCGCCGCGGGCAAGCCGATGCCACGGCTGTACGTCTCCCCCACCGCCGCGCCCAACGCGTTCGCCACCGGCCGCAACCCCGAGCACGCCGCGGTGTGCTGCACGGAGGGCATCCTGCGGCTGCTCGACGAACGCGAGCTGCGGGGCGTGCTCGGCCACGAGCTCATGCACGTCTACAACCGCGACATCCTCACCTCGTCGGTCGCCGCCGCGGTCGCCGGCGTGATCAGCGCGGTCGGCCAGTTCCTCGCGTTCACGTCGATCTTCGGTGGCGGCAACGACGAGGACCGCCCCAACCCGCTCGCCATGATCGCCATGGCGCTGCTCGCGCCCTTCGCCGCGATGGTGATCCAGCTCGCGATCAGTCGCACCCGGGAGTACGACGCCGACGAGGACGGTGCCCGGCTGACAGGCGACCCGCTCGCACTCGCCTCGGCACTCCGCAAGCTCGAGCTCGGCACCCAGCGGGCACCCCTACCTCCGACACCTCAGCTGCAGAACGCCAGCCACCTGATGATCGCGAATCCCTTCCGCGCCCAGGACCTGTCCCGGCTCTTCGCGACCCACCCGCCGATGGCCGAGCGGATCGCGCGACTCGAGGCCGCGGCCCACCGGTCGCGCTGAGCCCACGGTGGTTGAGGTGCGAGCGCAGCGAGCCTCGAAACCCTAAGCGGCGGAGGCGACGACCCGGTCGGGGCGCGCCAGCGGCGCGATCGGCGTCGGGATGACGGCGTCCTCCTGGACGGCGACGGCGTCAGCGACGTCACGCAGCACCTGGGACAGCGGCACCTCGAGGGCATCGCAGAGCGAGGCGAGCAGCTCGGAGGATGCCTCCTTCTGGCCGCGCTCGATCTCGGAGATGTAGCCGAGGCTCACCCGAGCGACTCCGGAGACCTCCCGCAGGGTCAGACCGAGCTCGGAGCGGCGCTCGCGCAACACGTCACCGAGCATCCGACGAAACAGCGCCATGCCAAACTCCCCTCGCAGTCGATCCGTCCTGCAGCGATCTTGGGCCAACGCTACCCAAGGCCCGGATGTTCCGGTCCGCGACCGGCCGTTGATCACCCCGGTGCGTCGATCATGCCAGCCAGCGCCGACAGTGCCTCGTCCACGGCAGCCCCCTGGATCGCCGTCCGATCGCCGTCCAGCGCGAGCTGCACGACCTCGGTCCCCTCAGGTCCGGCGATGCCGACGAACACCGTCCCGACTGGCTTCCCCTCCTGGGTGTCGGGGCCGGCGACGCCGGTCGTGCTGACGCCGTACGTCGTGCCGAGCAGCCTGCGTGCACCCTCGGCCATCAACCTCGCGCACTCCTCGGAGACCACACCGTGCGCGTCGACCACGGACTCCGGCACCCCGAGTACCGCGATCTTGACCGGCGTGGCGTAGCTCACGACCCCGCCGGCGAAGACCGCTGACGACCCTGGTGCGTCGGTCAGCCGTGCGGCCAGCCGACCGCCCGTGATCGACTCCGCCGTCGCGACGGTCAGGCCGGCCTCGGTGAGGCGATCTGTCAGGGCGGCGGCGGAGTCGTGCACGCGGTGGATTTTAGCGGCGGCGGACCCGGATCTTCTTCTGGGTCCGCTTGGCCACGAGCAGGTCGCTCCCGCTGTACCTGATCTTCAGGACCTTCTCCCCGGCTCGCTGGAACCGATCGAGCCTCAGCACCGCGGTCCCGCGCCGGACGGGCGCGGTGAACGCGCCGATACCGCGCGCCCACACCGTGACCGTGCCCCGCACCGGGACGCCGTCCGCATTGACCAGGTTGACGGTCACGACGGGGCGGGTCTCACCCTTGATGATCGGGTGTGGACGCACCGAACGGCTGATCTGCGCCGCGCCCTTGCGGACGACCAGCGGCACGAACACCTCGGTGCCCGTCTCCGCGCCGACGAGTCGGAGCCTGGTCCGACCGACCGGTGTCCGGTTCGGAAGGTCAGCCACCACCGAGGCGGACCCGGTGTCGTCGTTCGGCACCGTGCCCACCGTGTTGTCCAGGGTGGCCGAACCGATCTGACGGTCGCCGAGCATGACCGCGATCTCGGTGTCCTTCACGTCGGCGGCCGTCGACATCGACCACGACTCGACGTCGAAGGAGACGCTGCCGCCGGTCGGGACCGGCATCGGGCGCGTCACCTCGACCGCGCGCTGGCTGGAATCGACCGGCAGCGGCGAGTCCGAGGCGAACTCCGCGAGGTAGTCGACCATGGCTTCCAGGTCGATCTTCCCGGTGTCAGCCTTGCTCGCCCCGTTCACCAGCTCGTGGAAGTTGTCACCGCCGGCGGCGAGGAACGAGTTGACCGTCACCGAGTACGTCGCAGCCGGGTCGACCCATGCACCGTCGAGCCACATCCCGGTGACCTCGCCCACGAACGTGTCCGTGCCCTCCACGTTCACCGGGGTCTCCCGGTAGGTGTAGGTGAAGCCGTCGGACACACCGAGCCGTAGGAACTGCCGAGACGGCACGGTGCCCTCAGGCGTGCGCTGCCACTGCTGCTCCAGGAGGGTCTCGATCTGCGCACCGGTCAGGTCCATGTTGACGAGCGTGTTGGCGAACGGCTGGACGACAGCCGCCTGCTTGTAGGTCACCGTGGGTCCGGCCATGTCGGCACGAAGCCCGCCGGGGTTCATGAACGCGATCTGCGCGGCGCCCGACTCGGGCGCCTCGGTGGCCCAGCGCTGCACCTCGGCCACCAGGTTGCCCAGCGTCGACTCACCACCGCGGTTCTCGGTCGTGCCGTCGGCAAGGCGCGCCCGGTTGAACGGTCCCGCCACGTCGCCGAGCTCGGCGGCGCCCAAGACCTCGGCGTCGGCGACCGCATCGGCGACGATCGTCTCGACCGCCGGGTCGGGCTCGTAGTTGCCGAGCAGCGGCAGGAGGTTGCTCTCCAGGCCCACGACCTCACCAGTGGTGGACTCGACCGAGAACAGCAGCTGGTTGAGGTTCTGCCCGTACTGGCCGGCCGAGACCACCGGCCGCTCCGTCACCGGACGCCCCGCCCAGCCGTCGACCGGGACCGAGCAGTTGTAGGCGAGGTGGGTGTGGCCGGAGACGATGGCGTCGACGTCGTCGTTGACACCGGTGACGATGTCACCCCACACGGTGCCCGGGTCGGTCATGGTGCCGCAGTCGGTGGACGGCGAGCCCTCGTGGACGAGCATGACGACGACGTCGGCCCCGTCGGTCTTGAGCTGGTCGGTGTGGGTGTTGACCGAGTCGACGATGTCCTTGATCGTCAGGTCCGCGATGCCGTCCGGCGACACCAGGGACGGCAGGTCCTCCGTGACGGCGCCGACGAAGCCGACCTCGACGTCGCCGAAGGTCTGGGTCCACGTCGCGGGCACGGCAGGGTCGCCGGTCTGGGTGATCTCGAGGTTGGCCGCGATGTACTCCCACTCGGCACCGCCGAGCGGATTCGTGGTGGCGTCGTACGGCGCCATCACCCGGTTGACCAGGTCGTCGTAGCCCTTGTCGAGCTCGTGGTTGCCCACCGCGGAGACGTCGAGACCGGCCTCGTTGAGCGCGTCGATCGTCGGCTTGTCCTGCTGGATGAACGACTCGAACGTGGAAGCGCCGATCAGGTCGCCGGCCGCGGCGAAGACCGTGTTGGGGTTCGCAGCCCGCAGCTCCTTGACCGCGCCCGACAGGACGGCGGCCCCCGCCTCACCGCCGAACGAGTTCTGCTGGAGGCGGCCGTGGAAGTCGTTGGTGGCCAGGATCTGGATCTCGACCGGTGCCGCGTGGGCGGTGGGCGGCGTGACCGCGGCCAGCCCGGTCAGTGCGACCGCGCTGGTCGCTGCTCCGACCGCTACTCTCCTCAGTGAATTCATGACGATGGACTCTCTTCTGGTTCTCTGGTGGATGAGGCTCATGGATGTCGATCACCGGTCCTACGTGGTGCGGCCCCTCCTGACGATGAGCTCGACCGTGATGCTTCCGCCCGCGACCGCGGCGTCGCCCGAGTAGGCGATCGTGAGCTGGTACGGCGTCCGGTCCGGGCGCAGGCTACGAGCTGGAACCCACAGCGTGGCCCGGCCGTGGCGGTCGAGTGTCGCGGATGAGAACATCCGGTCGCCGTACGTCAGCGTGACCTCGCCCGACGGCGTCACTCCGTCGGCCGTGACTGTCACGGGGAAGCTGACCGGCCGACCGTAGACCGTGGTCCGGTCGGGCGCGACGATCGTCGGAACCAGCGGGTCGGGCAGGTCGATCCCCACGATCTCCGGGTTGTGGTCCGAGGCCGCGAACTGGTCCGCCGCGTAGAGGTTCGTGACGTTGTAGTTGTAGCGGCTGTACTGGTAGGCCACCGACTCGTTGGCGTTGATCTCCCAGATGTCGGCGCCGGTGACCATCTCGAACGCCGGGGCGCTGGCCAGCACGTGGTCGAGCGAGCCCGAGAGGCCGCTGAAGGAGTACGACTCATCGCCCTTCTGCTCGGACTCGACGGCGTGGAACCCCGCGTCGTAGAGGACGTGCATCGGGTCCTCGTGCGTGTAGGAGTTGAAGTCGCCCGCGAGGAAGATCTTGTCCGTGCCCCGCGCGGCGGCGAAGTCGTTGGCGAACGTCACCAGCGCCTCGGCCTGGCGGACCCGGTCGCCGTTGAAAGCACCCGTGTCGGTGGTGTTGGCGTTGTCGCCGGTGGCCGGCGGCGTGCTGTCACCCTTGGACTTGAAGTGGTTGACGATCACCACGAACGCCGCCGAGTCCGGGTCTCCCGTGGCCTTGAACGCCTGCGCCAACGGCTCCCGTGCGTTCTCGAAGGCCGTGGTGCCGAGCAGCAGGTCGGATTCCCCGACCAGCTCGGTGGTCGCGGGCTTGTAGATGAAGCCACCGCGAATCACGTCCTGCTCCTCGATCGCCTCGGGAGTCGACGCCTCCGCCGGCGAGGGGACATATGCCCAGGTGTCCGGTCCGGCCTCCGCGTTGAGCGCCTCGACCAAGGCGGCCGCGGCGTCGTCACGACCGGTCGTCCCGGGCATCTTGTCGGAGTTCTCGAGCTCCTCGAGGCCGACGATGTCCGCGCCGAGGCCATTGATGGCCGCGACGATCTTGGCTTCCTGGCGTAGGAAGCTCACCTCGTTGGCCGCACCGCGCGGACCGTTGGGCTCGCAGCGGTTGTTGCCGATCGGGTTGCCGTCGCGGTCGTCGAAGTACGTGCAGGTCCGACCCTCGCCCGCCGCCACCCACTCCTCGCCCGTCGTGGGGAAGTAGTTGAGCACGTTGAACGTGGCGAGCTTCAGATCGCCGCCGACGTCCCGAGGGGCGGCGTTCTGTGCCCGGGTGTCCTCGAACGTCGCGACGTCGGTGCCTGCGTCGAGCACCGGCTCGGTCGGCTGGAACTTCCAGGCGTTGTTGCGGTACTCGAGGATCACCGGCGCCGTCAGGGTCGCCTCGGCGCCCACGCGCACCGCGTTGGCCGGCGTGAGCCAAGGCAGCGGGAAGTCCTGCTGGGCGGATCCGGTCGACATGTAGTTGATGCTCGTGCCGTCGTCGAGCGCCACCTTGCGGGCGGCATTGTCGGCCTTGACGTCGGCGAGCTCCGGCGCATCGTCACGGTGGAGCTCGGTGGGCTGCACCAGCGGCTTGCTCCCCGTGGCGAGTCCGATCTCGCCGAACTGGTTGATGCTGAAGCTGTTGGTCACCGTGAACGTGTCGGTCGGCGCGAGCAGCATGCCCTCTTGCGCCTCCCGGTCGGCCTCGGTCGTCGGATACGCGATCTCGAGCGCAGCGACCGCGGCCAGCGGGGCGTCGAGCTCGGTCACCGTCGGCGAGACGATCTCGGTCAGGGTGTTGAACTCATCGACCGTGCCGTCGACCGACACCGAGTCGCCGGCAGCGACCCCGGCCGGCAGGTCGTTGCCGGTGTAGACGAACACCGCGTCGGACGCACCAGGCGTGCCGTCGGTGGTGCCGCCGGTGCCGGCCTGCTGCAGGTAGAAGCCGTCGAGCCCGCCGTAGTTGGCCATGCCGGGCGCGGCGTCGTAGGGGTCGGCGTACACGCCGGTCACGACGCCCTCGACGCGGACGTCCTGGCCGTCGAGCGGCGAGGCCGCGGTGGTGCCCTGGACCTCGGAGATCGGAATGACCGACAGGGGCGCCGTGACCGTGAAGGTGAAGCTCACGTCGTCGCTCGCCGCGGTCTCGGCTGCATCGGTGGCGGTGACGGTGACTGCGCAGGTGCACGCCGCGGTCGGGGAGCCGCTGACCGTGCCCGTGTCGGCGTCGATCGTCACGCCGTCGGGGAGGCCCGTGGCCGCCCACGAGTAGGGCGGCGTCCCACCGGCAGCCGTCATCGTGAACTCGGTGATCGGGTCCCCGACGACACCCGCCTTGTCGCCGGGCGCCGTCACCCTCAGGGCGTTCGGGTCGCCGCCGACGTCGTAGCCGTTCGGGGTGCCCTTGTCGGCGGCCGCCGGGCCGGACCAGGTGTCGTCCACCTCGCGCTGCAGAGACATCCCCGGCGCCTCCGTGCCCGCCTCTGCGGCCCCGATGTCCGTCGACGTCATCCCGCTGGCGGGACCGTTGGACGCGGTGAAGGAGCCCTCGTAGGACAAGAACTCGACGACGGTGCCGTTGTCGACGAGGGCGACCCCGTCCGGTCCACCGTTCTGGATTCCGTTGGAGGGGTAGTCGATGACGCCGGTGCCCCAGCCGTCGACCTGATCGGTGGCAACGCCCGACAGCGAGTCGGTGTCGTAGGTCGAGTTGTTGCCCCCGTTGTAGAGCACGATCGAGTACGTCGAGAGGTCCGTGCCCGCCGGAGCCGTGACCTCCACGAACTCACCGACGTCGGTGCTGCCGTTGTCGTAGTGGAGCTCCGAGATGAAGACGCCACCGACCGCCTGAGCGGGAGCGGCGGGAAGGGCGAGGGAGAGACCGGTGGCGGTCAGTCCGAATCCGAGAACTCCGACGACGACCTGACGAGCTGAAGGCATGGGCGACTTTCCACGAGAACTGAGCACGGCAACGACGCCTGCCTCGTGGGCGGATTTCTTGGCACCGCGAGCAGGGTGAGGTGGGGAAGTGTCCTGACCCTAAGTCCGATCACCGACAGTTGCGCAAGCAAATCGGAGAACGCGTGCCAATAATTTCGTGACGAAACGACGATTTCAGGCGGACAGGCTCCGCGCACCGCGCGAAATTTTGCCTTCGGTCAGCTCGGCGTGGCGGCCGCGGCCTTCTTCCGGATGTCGTGGCGTTGCTTCCAGACGTCCCGGAAGACCTCGTAGCCCGACCAGATCGTCAGCACGAAGGCGAGCCCGAGGAGGACGAGCGCGGCGACGTAGGTGGCCTCGCCGGGGACCTCGAGCCAGCCGGGGAGGTCGTCGTCCAGCAGGGGCAGGGTGAGGAAGCCGAGGGCGAGCGCCTGGGCCATCGTCTTCCACTTGCCGCTCTGCGCCGCGGCGATGACGACGGTCTTGAGGACCGAGAGGCGGAGCAGGGTCACCGCCCACTCCCGGACCAGCACCACGATGGTGATCGTCCACATCCACCAGGTGTTCATGATGATCGCCAGGCCGACGAAGGCCATCCCGGTGATCGCCTTGTCGGCGATCGGGTCGGCGATCTTGCCGAAGTTCGTCACCAGGTTGCGCTTGCGCGCGATGTCGCCGTCGATCTTGTCGGTGATCATCGCGGCCACGAAGATCGCCCAGGCGACGATGCGCCAGGTGATCGAGTCGCCGCCGTCGACGAGGAGCGCCCAGCCGAAGAACGGGACGGAGGCGATCCGGAGCGTGGTGAGCGCGTTGGGGAGGTTCCAGTTGCTCGGCTCCGCGGAGGCGGGGGCCGGCGTCGTCGTACCCCCGTCGGTGCCGCTCATCGCTTCTCTCCTGTCGCCTGGGCGACCAGGTCGACCCCGTCGCTGTCGACCACCACCGCGGTCACCAGGTCGCCGACGCGGGCGTCAGGACAGCCGCGCACCAGGGTGCTGCCGTCGACCTCGGGCCCTTGGTGGGCCGCCCGGCCCTCGACGTGACCGTCGCGGTCGGTGGTCAGGTCCTCGACCAGCACCTCGACGGTGCTGCCGACACGTTCCTCGGCCCGGTCGCCGTTGAGCGCGGTGACCAGGTCGGTCACGTGCGCGAGCCGGGCGCGGATCTCGTCCTCGTCGTGCTTGCCGTCGTACGTCTCGGCCTCGGTGCCGTCCTCGTCGGAGTAGCCGAAGACCCCGGTCACGTCGAGCCGGGCCGCGACCAGGAAGTCGCACAGGATCTCGAGGTCGCGCTCGGTCTCACCGGGGAACCCGACGATCACGTTGGAGCGGACGCCCGCGTCCGGGGCCAGCGTGCGGACCTGCTCGAGCAGGCCCAGGAAGCTCTCCGGATCGCCGAACCGGCGCATCCGCCGGAGCACCGCGTTGCTCGCGTGCTGGAAGGACAGGTCGAAGTACGGCGCCACGCCGGGCGTGGTCGCGATCGCCTCGATCAGGCCCGGGCGGGTCTCGGCCGGCTGCAGGTAGGAGACCCGGACCCGGTCGATCCCGTCGATCGCCGCCAGCTCCGGCAGCAGGGTCTCCAGCAGCCGGAGGTCACCGAGGTCCTTGCCGTAGGAGGTGGAGTTCTCCGAGACGAGGAACAGCTCGCGGGCGCCCTGCTCGGCCAGCCAGGCACCCTCGGCCAGCACGTCGGAGGGTCGGCGGCTGACGAACGACCCGCGGAACATCGGGATCGCGCAGAAGGTGCAGCGCCGGTCGCAGCCGCTGGCCAGCTTCAGGGCCGCCATCGGCCCCGTGTCGAGCCGTCTCCGGGCCTCCAGGGTGGCGGGACCGGCGGCGGGCCGCTCCGCGGGACTGATCGGCAGCAGCTTGCGGCGGTCCTGGGGCGTGTGGGCGTGCGGGCGCTCCCCCGCCACGATCGCGCGCAGCCGGGAGGCGATGTCGGTGTAGTCGTCGAATCCGAGGACCGCGTCGGCCTCGGGGAGGGAGTCGGCGAGCTCGGCGCCGTACCGCTCAGCGAGGCAGCCGACCGCGACGACGGCCTTGACGTTGCCGCCGGCGGAGTCCTTGAGGTCCGCGGCCGCGAGCAGGGTGTCGATCGAGTCCTTCTTGGCCGCGTCGACGAACCCACAGGTGTTGACGACGACTGTGTCGGCGTCCTCGGGGTCCTCGACGAGGGCGAACCCGTCGGCCGCGAGCCGGCCCGCCAGCTCCTCGGAGTCCACGTCGTTGCGCGCGCAGCCGAGGGTCAGCAAGGCGACCGACAGTGTTGATCCGGGCTCGGAACCGGCGGGGATGTGCGTCTCAGGGCTGCTCATGACTACCGCCCAGTATGGCCGCTCGCCCCCAAGACGCGCGAAACGCCGAATCCGGTCACATCCCCCGCGAATCCGGAGAAATCCCGATCGAGTCGGGGGAAATTGACCGGCCTCGACGTGGATCTCTCCCGATTCGGGGTCAGCAGGCCGGGAGGGTCTTGGTGGCTTCGGCGCCGGTCTCACCGAGCGGCGTCGGGTCCTTGCAGTCCACACCGGCCGTCACGGAGCCGTCCGAGGACCAGATCCGCACCGGCGGGACGACCTTGAGGTCGGCCGCCTGGCCGAAGGCCAGCTTGCCGTCGAACACGACGTCCCCGTCACGGTCGCGGACCAGGACCTTCGCACCACCGCCGGCCGCGGTCAGCGTGACGGGCACGGGGTCCACCTTGGCGCCGCTGCTGACGCCGCCGCTGCCCGTCTGCCGCAGCGTCGACGGCTCGCCCAGCGCGACCGGGCCGTCCATCGCGAGCTTCGCGATCGACCAGACCAGGACCGCTGCCATGACCGCCGCGACCAGCACGGACCAGTTCCGGCCGCCACGGGTGCCGCGGATCGACCCGCCGACGCCGGTGGCGAGCTCGGACTCGAAGACCCGGCGGGGGTCGATGGGTGCGTCGGCGTACTTCTCGTCGTACGACGCGACCAGCGGGCCGGCGTCGAGGCCCAGCACCCGCGCCAGGGTCCGGAGGTGACCGCGGGCGTAGAAGTCACCCCCGCACGGACCGAAGTCGTCGACCTCGATCGCCTCGATCACGTGCGGACGGATCCGGGTGCGCTCCGAGAGCTGGTCGACCGTGAGGCGCAGCCGGTCCCGCGCCGACTCGAGCTGAGGGCCGATGACCGGATTCGAGGCAGGGTGCACGACGAGGTCGTCGAGTACGACGGTCAGGGTGTGCTCGACCGGGTCGGACTCGTCCGCAGGCTCCGAGCGCAGCGCGTTGGCACCGATCGTCGGGTGCGCCCTCGTGGAGTCGTGGGAGCCGGAGGCGTAGTCGGTGCGCTGCACCTCGACCCGAGCGGCGCCCATCACCGGACGACCCGGAGCCGGAGCCGGTGACGCCGGCCGTTCGTCGGTCGGGCGGGTGTCATCGGTGTCGCCTGTCTCGCCGGTGTCGGTCACGGCGTCGATCTCGTCGGTCGACGCCTCGGCGATGACCGGGTCGATGTTGTCGACGGTGTCGTCGGTGTCGCCACCGGCCGCGGCGTCGCCGTCGACGTCGGCCGCGGTCTGCCGCAGGCCGGGGAACCGGAAGCGCTTCTCTACCTCGGCCGCGATCCCCCGTCGCTCGAGCTTGACCGTGTCCTCCGAGAGCGGGCCGATCTCGGTCGGTGGCACGGCGGGCATGGCGCTCGCGACGTCCTCGGGCTCGGCGCCGTCCTCGTCGAGACCCGGCACCACCTCGACGACGTCGGCGCGGCCGTCGGCCAGACCTGCGAGCTCGTCGCTGATCGTCGGTGCGTCGGCGCCGACCACGCGGGTCGCGAGGGTGAGCGGCACGATCAGCTGTTGCCCGGAGTCCCCCACCACCAGCAGGTGGCCGTCGTGCAGGGGCAGCCGTCGCGGCAGGTGCTCGAGGCACTCGATCTGCTCCCACGCGATGCCCTGCCACTCGGCGCCCTCCCGCAGCCGGACGCCGAGCTCGTCGGCGACCAGCAGCGGCGCGCGGGCGTCGGCCACCGCCGCCAGGTGCAGGATCGTGATCACGCCGAGCACGGCGAACAGGGCCCAGTCGAGCGGGCCGCCGTCGGCGAACCCGCGCAGCGCGAACGCGACGGTGAGCGCGCCGGCGATGAGCCCGACGACGGCAGAGAGGACGACGTTGCGTCGTACCTCCACCTGGTTGGTCTCCGCCTGGTTGGTCTCCGTCTCGACCAGCTCGGTGGGCGTGGACTCGGTGTGCATCTGGTCGGTCATGTCACTCCCCCTGGATGGTCGCGATCACGGAGTCGAGCTCATCGGGTTTCACCAGCACGTCGCGCGCCTTCGATCCCTCGCTCGGACCGACCACGCCGCGGCTCTCGAGGATGTCCATCAGCCGGCCGGCCTTCGCGAAGCCGACGCGCAGCTTGCGCTGCAGCATCGACGTCGACCCGAACTGGGTCGACACCACGAGCTCGATGGCCTGGACGACCAGGTCCATGTCGTCGCCGATGTCGTCGTCGAGCACCTTGTTGCTGCTCTGCGGCGCGGTGACGTCCTCACGGTAGGTCGGCTCGAGCTGGGTCTTGCACTGCTTGACGACCTCCTTGATCTCGGCCTCGGTCACCCAGCTGCCCTGGACCCTGATCGGCTTGGACGCACCCATCGGAAGGAACAGCCCGTCGCCCTGGCCGACCAGCTTCTCGGCGCCCGGCTGGTCGAGGATGACCCGGCTGTCGGTCACCGACGAGGTCGCGAACGCGAGCCGCGACGGCACGTTGGCCTTGATCAGGCCGGTGACCACGTCGACGGACGGCCGCTGCGTCGCCAGCACGAGGTGGATCCCGGCCGCGCGAGCGAGCTGGGTGATCCGTACGACGGAGTCCTCGACGTCGCGCGGCGACACCATCATCAGGTCCGCCAGCTCGTCGACGATCACCAGCAGGTACGGGTACGGCGTCAGCACCCGCTCGCTCCCCGCCGGCACCTCGACCTTGCCCGCGCGGACGGCCTTGTTGAAGTCATCGATGTGGCGGAACCCGAAGTTCGCGAGGTCGTCGTACCGCATGTCCATCTCACGGCAGACCCACGCCAGCGCCTCGGCGGCCTTCTTGGGGTTGGTGATGATCGGCGTGATCAGGTGCGGCACGCCCTCGTAGTTGTTGAGCTCCACCCGCTTCGGGTCGACCATGATCATCCGCACCTCGTCCGGCGTGGCCCGCATCAGCACCGAGGTGATCATCGAGTTGATGAAGCTCGACTTCCCGGAGCCGGTGGCCCCGGCGACCAGCAGGTGCGGCATCTTCGCGAGGTTGGCGACGACGAAGCCGCCCTCGACGTCCTTGCCGAGGCCGGACACCATCGGGTGGTGGTCGTTGCGGGCGGCGTTGGACCGCAGCACGTCGCCGAGGGAGACGATCTCCTTGTCGAGGTTGGGGATCTCGACGCCGACCGCGGACTTGCCGGGGATCGGGCTCAGGATCCGCACGTCCTCGGACCCCACGGCATAGGAGATGTTGCGCGCGACACCGAGGATCTTCTCGACCTTGACGCCGGTGCCGAGCTCGATCTCGTAGCGGGTGACGGTGGGGCCGCGGGTGTAGCCGACCACCTGCGCGTCGATCGCGAACTCGTCGAGCACCTGGGTCAGCTTGTCGACGACCGCGTCGCTCGCCTTCGAGCGCGCACGGTGCGGGGAGCCGGGCTTCAGCACGTCGTTGGCCGGCAGCGTGTAGGCGATGTCGCCGGACAGCGCGAGCTGCTCGACCCGGGGTGGGAGCGCGGCGTGGGGCGGCGGCTCGAGCTCGCCGGTCTCCTCCTGGGGGGTGACGGCCGCGGCCGCCGGCGCCTCGTCGGCGAGCGGCACGTCGATCGGCTCCCGGAGCTCCATGGACTCCTCGACCGCTGCCGCGGCCTTGCGACCGCGCCGTTTCTTCGGCTCCTCCGCGAGCAGCGGGGAGTCGTACGCCGGATCGCCCATCAGTGGGTCGATCGTGTCGTCGGCGTTGCGGCCGCGCTTGACCCGGATCGGCTGGGTGGGCTCGCCGCCGTCGTCCGCGGCCGGGTGCCGACCCAGGAGCAGGTCGCCCAGGTCCCGGAGCCGGTCGGGGAGCCGGTACAGCGGCGTCGCCGTGATCACCAGGAGCCCGAAGAACGCGAGCAGGATCAGCAGCGGTACGACGACCGCGGGCGAGCGGAGCAGGTCGAGCAGCAGCGCCGAGACGACGTACCCGACGGCACCGCCGCCTTCGCGCAGCGGCGTCGTGTCGCCGCTGACCGGCTGCGGACTCCCGTTGGCGATGTGCACGATGCCGAGCAGGCCGAACGCGAAGGTGGTCCAGCCGATGACCTGACGGCCGACCGGGCCGTTGGCGACGGGGTCGCGCATCACCCGCCACGCGGCGAGGAGCACGAGGAACGGCACGAACCAGCCGACCTTGCCGACCGTGCCCGCGACGACCGTGCGGACGAAGTCCATGACGCCGCCCGGCATCTCGAACCAGACGCCGGCGGCGACCACGAGGGCCAGGCCGACCAGCAGCAGCCCGACGCCGTCGCGGCGCTGCTCCGGCTGGATCTCCCTGGCACCGCCGACGATCCCGCGCACCACCGCTCCGACACCGTGCGCGATGCCGAGCCAGATCGCGGCGAGGGCGCGGGCGAGCGCGCCGAAGGCCCGCGACACCGGTCCGGGCCCGTTGCGGACGGCACGCGGAGCCGGCCGGCGGGTGGTCCCTGCCTTCTTGGCAGGTCGCTTCTTCGAGGTGGTGCGCTGGGGTGTACTCCGCGATCGCGAGCTGGTGCTCCCTGGTGCTGCTGCCGCTGCTGCGGCTGTTGGACGTGCTCCGGCTGCGCGACCGCGTCGGGGAAGACGTACGGGTCGCCATGGTGATGACCCTACTCATTCGTCACATCTGCCCCAGGGATCACGGAAGCGTGTCGGCGTCCCAAAGGCCCCTTCCTCCACAGGGGACCCCGACAATCGTTACGCCCCGGTGACCCGGGAGCGGAAATCGGAGGGACTGGGGTCTGGACCCGCGGGCGGACACGCTCCTAAGGTGCCGAAGGGTGCGGGGTGATCGACCGTGCTTCTCGGAAATACACCTTTCGAAGGGACTCCTCGGTGAAAAATCTCAACCGGGGCCGCAGCTTCGCGCTCGGCCTCGCCCTCATTGCCGCCGGCTTGGCGGCTCCACAAGCGCTCACTGCATCTGCTGCTGCCCCCGCTGCCCGGCCCGACCCGAACCTCGTCGCCGAGATGCGCGACGCGGCGTCCGGCACCCTCGCCCTGCGCAACAACCCCGCGACCGGCAAGGTCGGGTTCGCGCGGGTCAAGGGCGCCGACCGTGACCTGCTGCCCGGCGTCGCCGCCGAGGGTCGTCAGGGCGCGATCGACAAGGCCACCCGCTACCTCGACCGGTTCGCCCGCGCCTTCGGCGCCCGGCCCAGCGAGCTGAAGCAGTCCGAGCTGTACGTCGACCGGGGCGGCTTCTCGGTCACCTTCACCCAGGCCCACAAGGGCGTCCCCGTCTTCGGTGCCGAGCTCAAGGCCGAGGTCGACCGCGAGGGCGCGCTGACCTCGGTCAACGGCTTCGCCGCACCGGGGCTGTCGCTCTCGACCTCCCCGCGCTTCTCCGAGAGCGAGGCGGCCGCACGAGCGCTCGCGCTGGTCAAGGCACGTCCCGAGGGCCACGAGGAGGGCAGCCTGCCCGCGCGCTTCACGAAGGGCCTGAAGGTCCGCTCGATCAAGCTGATGATCTACCGCACCGGCTCGACGCGGGGCATCGACGGCGTCAACAGGCTCGCCTGGGTCGCCGAGGTGTGGAACAAGGCGACGATCCGCGAGACGGTCATCCTCGACGCGGAGACGAACAAGCCGCTCAACCGGTGGTCGATGATGGCGCACGCCCTCGACCGCGAGCTCTACGAGGGCAACCCGGACGGCACCTACACCCACGTCTACAGCGAGGGTGACCCGTTCCCGGACGGCCTGACCGAGGACCAGCAGAACGAGATCCTCGGCGCGGGCGAGAGCTACTGGATGTTCCGCAACACGTTCGGCTACAACTCGTGGGACGGTGCCGGCGGCACGATGTACACGACGAACAACGACCCGCGGATCAACTGCCCGAACGCCAACTGGAACGGCTTCTCGACCAACTACTGCACCGGCGTCACCGGTGACGACACGGTCGCGCACGAGTGGGCGCACGCCTACACCGAGTCCACCTCCGGCCTGATCTACCAGTGGCAGGCCGGCGCACTCAACGAGGCCTACTCCGACATCTGGGGCGAGACCGTCGACATGCTCAACACCCGCCACAACGAGGGCGGCGAGACGCAGGCCGACACGATCGAGCGCACGCCGGGCCTCTGCTCGGAGTACACCCGAGCCGAGGTCACCATGGAGATCACCGCGCCTGCCGGCGTGGCCGGACCGTGCACCGCCGCTCCCGCCTCGTTCGGGCCCGTGATCACCCAGGCCGGCGTCGACGGCACCGCGATCGTCGGCGTCGACGGCACCGGCACCCTGCCGGACGGCACCCCGGACGACTCCGACGGCAACGGTTGCCTCCCGTTCGAGAACGCTGCAGACATCGCGGGCCAGTGGGTCTACGTCGACCGCGGGGCCTGCACCTTCCAGGCCAAGGCCGACAACGCCGACGCCGCAGGTGCCCTCGGCATCGTGGTCGGCGACATCGTCGCCGGGCGGGACCCCATCTCGATGTCGGCGACGTCCGACATCTACGGCGTGATGGTCACCATCGAGGACGGCGAGAGGTTCAAGTCCGCAGGCGAGCCGGTCGACTTCCACATCGAGGCTGTGCCCGCCCCGAAGGACGACACCTACCGGTGGCTGTCGGGCGAGTCCGACCCGGGCTTCGGTGGCGCGATCCGCGACATGTGGAACCCGAACTGCTACGGCCACCCGGGCGCGGTCTCGGACGCGGAGTACCACTGCGACGAGAGCGACTCCGGCGGCGTGCACGTCAACTCGGGCGTGGCCAACCGGACGTTCGCGATCCTGGTGGACGGTCTGCCCGGCGAGGTGGAGGCGATCGGTCTCGACAAGGCAGCGTGGTTGTTCTGGTACACCCAGACCCACTACCTGACGCCGACGTCGTACTTCCCCGACCTGGCCGACGGCCTGGAGGCGGCCTGCGCATCGCTGCAGGGCGTCAACTTCGAGAAGGTCACCCTCGGCAGCCCGACGCGTGCCGACGGCGCCGACGGTGGCGTCGTCATGCCCGAGAAGGTCGTCGGCGGAACCACAGCCGCCGACTGCACTGCCGTGCAGGACGCCATCGCCGAGACCGAGCTGCGGCTCGACCCGACCGCGGAGTGCGAGTGGCAGCCGCTGCTGCAGCCCGGCAAGCCCGATGTCTGTGGCCCCGGCACCCGCACCAAGACGCTGTTCCGCGAGAACTTCGAGGACGGCCTGGCGGGCTGGACGCAGGACGAGGAGCTCGGCTTCGAGTTCAGCGAGGGCATCCCGTGGGAGGCATCGGACGACGCTCCCGGTGGGCACGACAGCAAGGTCGCGTTCGCGCCCGACCCGGTCGCGGGCGTGTGTGGTGACGTCGGAGACCTCACCAGCCGCAACGGCCTGATCAGTCCCGACATCACCGTGCCCAGGGGGCGGATGCCACGCCTCGCATTCGACCACTACGTGGCGACCGAGGCGACCTGGGACGGCGCCAACGTCAAGGTCAGCGTCAACGGCGGTGCCTTCGAGCTGGTCCCGAACACGGCGTACCTCCACAACGCCCCGGGTGGCGAGCTCGACCCGAGTGCCGGTCCGATGGGCGGCGAGCCTGCCTGGACGGGCACCGACGGCGGTGAGCTGACCGGTTCGTGGGGCACCTCGGTGATCGACCTCGCCGCTCTCGCGGACGCGGGTGACACCGTCGCCTTCCGGTTCGACATGGGTCGTGACGGGTGCAACGGCGTCGACGGTTGGTACGTCGACGACGTCGTCGTCCAGATCTGCGCCAAGACGCCGATGCCGACCAGGACGCGGGTCGCCAACGCCCCGGAGCGGGCGGAGCGCGGCCGGCCGTTCCCGGTCTGGATCAAGGTGACCTCGGACGGGCCGACGCCGGTTGGCGACGTCGTCCTCCTCAACGGGAGGTTCCGCCTCGGCCGGGACGCCCTCAACCACAAGGGCGTCGCGAGGATCAACGTCCTCCGGGTGTTCCGGGTCGGGACGCACACCCTGACGGCGCGGTACAAGGGAGCTGACCGGTTCCGGCCGAGCTCCACGGAGTTCACCGTGAAGGTGGTCCGACGCTGATCGGCCAGTAAGTCGACCGGCAAGTCGACCAGTAGAACGCGGCGGTCCCCGCTCTCCTCCGGGAGGGCGGGGACCGTCTGTGTTCGGTGGTCGAGGAGGTCGAGGAGGTCGCCCTGCGACCGTCACGAGACCTCAGGCTTCGACGACGACCGGGATGATCATCGGGCGGCGCTTGTGGGTGCCGCTCACCCAGCGGCCGATGGTACGACGCACCGTCTGCTGCAGCTGGTAGGTGTCGTCGACGCCCTCGGCCAGGAGCGCGTTGACGGCGTCGACGATCGGCTGCTTGATCGCCTCGAAGTCGGAGTCGGCCCAGACGTGTCCGCGGGCGTGGATCTCCGGGCCGGCCGAGACCTTCCCTGCGACCGAGTCGACGACGACGATGACCGAGATGAAGCCCTCCTCGCCGAGGATCCGGCGGTCCTTGAGCTCGGACTCGGTGATGTCGCCGATCGAGCTGCCGTCGACGAAGACGTAGCCGACGGGCACCTTGCCGGTCACCGAGGCGACCCCGTCGACGAGGTCGACGACGACGCCGTCCTCGGCGTACACGACGTTCTCGACGCCGGTCTGCTTCGCCAGCGCGCCGTTGGCGAGCATGTGCCGGATCTCTCCGTGGACCGGCAGCACGTTGCGCGGGCGGACGATGTTGTAGCAGTAGAGCAGCTCACCGGCGCTGGCGTGCCCACTGACGTGGACGAGGGCGTTGCCCTTGTGGACCACCCGCGCGCCCCACCGGGACAGCCCGTTGATCACGCGGTAGACGGCGTTCTCGTTGCCGGGGATGAGGCTCGACGCGAGCACGACCGTGTCACCGGCCTCGAGGTGGACGAAGTGGTGGCTGCGGTTGGCGATCCGGGCCAGCGCGCTCATCGGCTCGCCCTGGGAGCCGGTCGAGATCAGCACCTGGCGGTCGACCGGGAGGTTGGCGAGCTCCTTCGCCTCGACCATGACTCCCGGCGGCACGGTGAGGTAGCCGAGGTCGCGGGCGACGCCCATGTTGCGCACCATCGAACGGCCCACGAAGGCAACCCGGCGGTCGTGCTTCACGGCGGTGTCGAGGATCTGCTGCACCCGGTGCACGTGGGAGGCGAAGCAGGCGACGATGATGCGCTGGTCGGCCTCACGGAAGACCTGGTCGAGCACCGGGGTGATCTTCTTCTACGAGGTCGTGAAGCCGGGGACCTCGGAGTTCGTCGAGTCGGTGAGGAACAGGTCGACGCCCTCCTCCCCGAGCCGGGCGAACGCACGGAGGTCGGTGATCCGTCCGTCGAGCGGCAGCTGGTCCATCTTGAAGTCGCCGGTGTGCAGCACCAGGCCGGCGCCCGTGCGGATCGCGACCGCCAGCGCGTCGGGGATCGAGTGGTTGACCGCGATGAACTCGAGGTCGAACGGCCCGAAGCTGATCCGGTCGCCCTCCTTGACCGTGTGGAAGGCGGTCTGCTTGAGCCGGTGCTCGCGGATCTTGCCGTTGAGCAGCGCGAGGGTGAGCTCGGAGCCGACGAGCGGGATGTCGGGACGTTCGCGCAGGAGGTACGGCGTGGCGCCGATGTGGTCCTCGTGCCCGTGGGTCAGCACCAGCGCCTCGACGTCGTCGAGCCGGCCGCGGATCGGGGCGAAGTCGGGCAGGATCAGGTCGACGCCCGGGTGGTGCTCGTCGGGGAAGAGCACACCGCAGTCGACGATCAGCAGGCGGCCGTCGTACTCGAAGACGGTCATGTTGCGGCCGACCTCGCCGAGGCCGCCGAGCGGGATCACCCGCAGCCCTCCCTGGGGCAGCTCCGGCGGCGCGCCGAGCTCGGGGTGCGGGTGACTCAAGCGAGGACTCCTGCCGCTTCGAGGCCGGCCCGGAGGTCGGCGAGCTCGTCGGCGTCGAGCTCGATCAGTGGCGGACGGACCCGCCGGTTCTCCAGGACGCCGATCAGCTCGAGGGAGGCCTTCGCGGTGGTGGCGCCGTAGTTGGGTGCGCCCATGATCGCGTCGACCGCCGGGAGCATGCCGGTGAAGGTGTCGAGGGCCGCCATCGGATCTCCGTTGTGGAAGGCGTCGTACATCGAGCGCAGCCGGTCGCCGACCACGTGACCCGCGACGGAGACGAAGCCGGCGGCGCCGTGCGCGAGCCAGGCCAGGTTGGCGACGTCGTCACCGGAGTAGACGGCGTAGCCCATCTCCTTGATCCGCACACCACGGGCGAGGTCGCCGACGGCGTCCTTGACGGCGACGACCGGCTCCCAGCCCGCCATCTCCTGGTAGGACTCGAGGGCGATCGTGCTCCCGGTGCGGCCCGGGACGTCGTAGAGCATGACCGGGAGCTCGGCGGCGTCGACGACCAGACGGAAGTGGTTGAGGATGCCGCGCTGGCCGGGCTTGTTGTAGTACGGCGTGACGAGCAGGACCCCGTCCGCGCCCACCTTCGCCGCCTGCTGCGCCAGCCAGATCGAGGTGTGGGTGTCGTTGGTGCCGACCCCGGCGACGAGCTTGGCCCGATCACCGACCGCGTCCTTGACGGCGGCGAGGATCTCGCCGTCCTCCTCCTTGGTGGTGGTGGCGGACTCACCGGTGGTGCCGGACACCACCAGTCCGTCGTGGCCGTGGTCGACGAGGTGGCGGGCGACGCGCTGCGTCGCATCCAGGTCCACCGAGCCGTCCTCGCGGAAGGGCGTGACCATCGCGGTCAGCACGGTGCCGAAGGGCGCGGAGCTCATGGCGTCAGGCTATCCCTCAAATGAGGGGCGTTGGTCGAGCAGGTCCGTCGCCGTCCGATCGGCACGCGTCTCGCGCCCTGAGTTGAGGCGAAGTCTGCGTGTCCGGGCGTGACTTGTGATGTGATGCCCTGTCCTTGCTCTCGGGCCGAAAGGTTGCCCCGGTCGTGCGTCTGCGCTCCCTCCTCGCATCTCTGATCGCCACCATCACCGTCATCGGCACGGTGCTGGCGCTCGGCCCCGGATCCACGTCGACGGCCGCGGGCCAGTACGACCGGGGTGTGGTTGCCGCCGGGACGGCCCGCCCCAACATCGTGCTGATCCTCACCGACGACATGCGGGCGGACGAGATGCGGCTGATGCCGAACGTGCGCCGACTGCTGGTCCGCAAGGGCACCTCCTACACCAACGCCCTCTCGCCGCACCCAGTCTGCTGCCCGGCCCGCGCCGAGCTCGTCACCGGCCAGTTCGGCCACAACAACGGGGTGCGCAACAACAAGGGCCCGTGGGGCGGCTACCAGGCTCTCGACCAGCCCGAGAACACGGTCGCCGCGTGGTTGCAGGACGCCGGCTACCGGACCTCGCACCACGGCAAGTACATGAACGGCTACGAACGGGTCGCAGCCCCGGAGGAACCGGGCTGGACCCGGTGGGACACGCAGATCCGCGGGGAGTACAACTACGACCAGGAAGCGGTCTTCGTCAACGGCGACCGGATCGACGGCGAGTACATCACCCGGATCATCACGCGTCGTTCGAACCGGGCATTGACGGCCTTCGCGCGCGGCAGGGCGCCGTTCTTCACGGTCGTCAACCACATCGCGCCGCACGGATCGCGCTTCGAGGGGCGCTGGGGACCCCCGGTGGCCGAGAAGAGGTTCCGCAACGCTTACGCCAGGCTGATGCCGCCGTCGTACGACGACCCCTCCTTCCAGGAGAGGGACGTCAGCGACCTCCCGGCCGACCTCCAGCGCCCCCGGATCCCCACCCACCGCCTGGTCAAGCTGGTGCGGCAGCGTGCGCGCTCGCTCCTGTCGGTCGACGCCGCCGTGGCGGCCACGATCGCCAGGCTGCGCCAGCTCGGCGAGCTCGACAACACCTATGTCGTGTTCGCGTCCGACAACGGGTACCAGCTCGGCGAGCACGGGATCCGGGGCAAGAACCAGCCGTTCGACGAGTCCTTCGACGTACCGGTGGTCATCCGGGGACCCGGCATCGCGAAGGGGGCGAAGATCTCCGAGCCGGTCACCCTGCTCGACCTGGCCGCGACGTTCCTCGACTGGGCGGGGCAGGTCGAGCCCGGTCGGACTCCCGACGGGGTGAGCCTGCGCCGGCTGGCGGAGCATCCCCGCGACACCGTGCTCGTCCAGGTCGGCGACTCCACCGATGACACGAGCGAGGGCTGGAGGTACCGCGGCGTCACCACCGCCCGCTACCTCTTCGCGATCCATGCGGGCGACCCGACCCAGGGCATCCTGTTCGACCGGCGGCTGGACCCGCACGCGCTGGTCAACCGCTTCGACGCTCCGGCCTACGCCGAGATCAAGCGCGAGCTGCTCGCCCGCACCCTGGAGCTCCAGGTGTGCTCGGGCGTGGAGGCGTGCAACCAGGTCTTCGGAGCGCTGCCCCAGCCACGCTGACCAGGTCACACGTGCGGCATGACCTCCTCGGCCACCAGGTGCAGGTGGTCGAGGTCGGCGAGGTCCAGGACCTGCAGGTAGAACCGCCGAGCGCCGAGGTCGGCGAAGCGACCGATCCTGTCGACGACCTCCTGGGGCGTGCCCGCAAGGCCGTGGAGCCGTAGCTCGTCGACGTCGCGACCGATCGTCGCGGCACGGCGGGTGACCTCGGCCTCGTCCCGGCCGACGCACAGGACGAGCGCGTTGGACCAGGTCATCTCGTCGGGATCACGACCGATCTCCTCGCAGGCGGCGCGCACCCGCCCGAACTGCACGGCGGTGAACTCCTCGTCGACGAACGGCAGGTTGAACTCGTCGGCGTACCGCGCGGCGAGGGCGGGCGTCTGCTTCCTCCCCTTGCCTCCGATCAGCACCGGCGGGCCGCCGCGGTGGCCCACGGTCTGCGTGGGCTTCGGCAGGGCCGGCGAGTCCGCCAGCTGGTAGTGGGAGCCGGCGAAGTCGTAGGTCTCCCCGGCCGGCGTGCGCCACAGACCGGTGACGATCTCGAGCTGCTCCGCGAACCGCTCGAACCGCTCTCCGGTGTCGGGGAAGGGGATGCCGTAGGCCGTGTGCTCCTGGTCGAACCAGCCCGCGCCGATGCCGAGCTCCACCCTGCCCCCGCTCATCGCGTCGACACCGGCGACCTGGATCGCGAGCACCCCGGGGTGCCGGAACGTCGCGCTGGTCATCATTGTCCCGAGCCGGATCGTCGAGGTGTCCCGGGCGAGCCCGGCCAGCGTCGTCCAGGCATCCGACGGGCCGGGACGCCCGTCACCACCCATCGTGAGGTAGTGGTCGGAGCGGAAGAACGCACCGAAGCCGAGGTCTTCGGCGGTGCGGGCGACCGCCAGGAGGTCGTCGTACGACGCGCCCTGCTGGGGCTCGGTGAACACCCGGAGCTCGACTGTCATGACGTCAGCCTCTCAGCCGGGTCCAACCCAAGCGTCGAGGTGGGCGAGGTGGGCGCCGAGGTGGTACGACAGGCGCATGGAAGCCCTCCGCGAGGCCGCCGCAGCAGCGATCGACTACGCCGCGTCCGTCGACGGCCGGCCTGCCTTCCCAGCACCCGGTGCCGTCGCCGGGCTGGCCGCCTTCGACGAGCCGTTGCCGGAGACCGGCGCCGACGTCGCCTCGACGCTTCGGCTGCTGGACGCTGCAGGCTCACCCGCGACCGTCGCCAGCACCGGGAGCCAGTACTTCGGCTTCGTCATCGGCGGGGTCCACCCCGCCGCGCTCGGCGCCGCCTGGCTCGCCGACGCCTGGGACCAGAACGCGGCGCTGCCGGTGATGTCGCCGGTCGCGGCCCGCCTGCACGACGTCGTACGACGATGGCTCGTCGACCTGCTGCACCTGCCGGACCCCACGGGCGTCGTGTTCACCACCGGCGCGACCGTCGCCAACGCCACCTGCCTCGCCGCCGCCCGGGACTCGGTGCTGGAGCGCGCCGGCTGGGACGTTCAGGCCGACGGCTTGTTCGGCGCCCCGCCGGTGACGGTCGTGGTCGGTGCCCACCGGCACTCGACCCTGTCGAAGTCCCTCGGCCTCGTCGGGCTCGGACGGCGCCGCGTGGTCGTCGTACCGGCCGACGAGCAGGGCCGGATGCGTGCGGAGGACCTGCCGGACGTGACCGGCCCCGTGCTGGTGTGCGCGCAGGCGGGCGAGGTCAACAGCGGCGCCTTCGACCCGTTCGACGCCATCGCCGACTGGGCGGCCCAGCGGGACGCCTGGCTGCACGTCGACGGCGCCTTCGGTCTCTGGGCGCTCGCCGACCCGTCGCGCGCGGACCTGGTGGCGGGGCTCGATCGTGCCGACTCCTGGGCGACCGACGGGCACAAGTGCCTCAACGTGACCTACGACTGCGGCATCGCCTTCGTGCGCGAGCCCGGCGAGCTGCGCCGTACGTTCGCCACGGTCGCCGGCTACCTGCCGCCCGACGACGGGTTCGAGGCGATGCACCACACGCCGCAGTCGTCGCAGCGGGCGCGCCAGATCGAGGTGTGGGCGGTGCTGCGGGCTCTCGGTCGGACCGGGGTCGCGGACCTGGTCCGGCGCACGAGCGACACCGCGGTCGCGATCGCCGCGAGGCTGCGCGACGGCGGCCTGCAGGTGCTCAACGACGTGGTCCTGAACCAGGTCCTGGTGCGGCTCGTCGACGACGCCACCACCGCCGCCCTGGTGGCGGCGGTCCAGGCCGACGGCCGGGTCTGGTGCGGCACCACCCAGTGGCACGACGCCACGGCCATGCGGATCAGCGTCTCGTCGTGGAAGTCGACGCCGGCCGACGCCGACCGGGTCGCGGCGGTCATCTTGGAGTGTGCCGACCGCGCGCGGGTGACTCAGGCGTCGCCACCGCAGGCGAAGACCCGCTCCCAGGTGACGATGTCGAACCCGGCGCGCGGCTCGCGGCCCACCTCGCGCCAGCGGCTCCGGCTGAACTCCGGGTAGCGGGTGTCGCCCTCCGGGGCGGCATGGACCTCGCTGAGGATCTGCACGTCCGCGTAGGGAAGGGCGGCCTCGTAGACCACCGCTCCCCCGCCGACCATCACGTCGCCGTCCATCGTGTCGGCGAGCTTCAGGGCGTCGGGCAGCGTGGGCGCGACGTAGACGCCCTCACCGTGCCAGTCCGGGTCGCGGGTGAGCACGATCGTGGTCCGGTTCGGGAGCGGCCTGCCGATGCCCTCGTGGGTGGTGCGGCCGAGGATCAGGATGTGGCCGGACGTGGTCTCCTTGAAGTGCGCGAAGTCCTCGGGCAGGTGCCACGGGATCTTGCCGCCCAGCCCGATCACGCCGTTCTCCGCCACCGCGGCGACCATGGTCACCGTCTTGCCGCCCGGCGTCATACGGCGATCGGTGCCTTGATGCCGGGGTGGGGGTCGTAGCCCTCGACGCTGATGTGCTCGAGGTCGAAACCGTCGATCTCGGTGATCGAGGTGTCCAGCACGAGCCGCGGGAGCGGTCGCGGCTCGCGGGTGAGCTGCAGCCGGGCCTGCTCGAGGTGGTTCGAGTAGAGGTGCGCGTCGCCGAGCGTGTGCACGAAGTCGCCGACCTGGAGCCCGGTGACCTGGGCGACCATGTGGGTCAGCAGGGCGTAGGAGGCGATGTTGAACGGCACGCCCAGGAAGACGTCGGCCGAGCGCTGGTAGAGCTGGCAGCTCAACCGGCCGTCGGCGACGTAGAACTGGAAGAGGCTGTGGCACGGCGCGAGGGCCATCTCGGGGATGTCGGCCGGGTTCCACGCGGAGACGATGTGGCGCCGGCTGTCCGGGTTGGTGCGGATCTCCGCGATGACCTGGGCGAGCTGGTCGATGTGCCGTCCGTCCGGCGTCGGCCACGACCGCCACTGGGCTCCGTAGACGGGCCCGAGGTCGCCGTTCTCGTCGGCCCACTCGTCCCAGATCGTGATGCCGCGGTCCTGGAGCCACTTCACGTTGGTGTCGCCCCGGAGGAACCACAGCAGCTCGCCGAAGACCGACCGGGTGTGCACCTTCTTCGTCGTCACCAGGGGGAAGCCCTGGCTCAGGTCGAACCGCATCTGGTGGCCGAACACGCTCAGCGTGCCGGTGCCGGTGCGGTCACCCTTCTCGGCACCCTCGTCGAGGATCCGCCGGACAAGATCGAGGTAGGCCTGCACGTCGCTCAGCCTAACCGCCAGCGGTGCGCTAGGCGCTCAGCGACATCGGGCCGTAGACGACTCGGTCCAGCTCGATCAGCGTCACCTGGACGACGCCCTCGTCCTTGAGCTCCGACCAGGTCTCCCCGATCCACGACTCGGCATCGGCCTGGCTCGGGAACCGGCGCTCGCCGTACTCCTCGGCGGCCTCGCCGGACAGGGTGACCTCGGCGCCGTCGGCGTCCTCGAACCGCCACCACCACGGTCGCTCGGACGGGGTCGGCTGGCGGAAGGCGGACGGAGGCTCAGGAAGGTTCATCAGGAGTCCCGGACCGAGGTGTCGACGAACGGGGGCTTGACGACCTTGAACACCTCGCGGCGGCCGCGGACGTCGACGGCGACCTCGGCGTCGTCGGCGACGACGCTGGCGACCAGCGCCAGGCCGATGCCCTGCTTGAGGCTCGGGGAGAAGGTGCCCGAGGTGACCTCACCGAGGAGCACGTCGGGGATCAGCGAGACCGACATGTGCGGCCGTGGGATCGCCCGGCCGGTGGAGACCAGCCCGACCAGCTTGCGGCGGGCACCCCGCTCCTTCTCGGCAAGCACCGCCTCGCGTCCCCAGAACTGAGGCTTCTTCCACCCGACCGCCCAGCCGAGGCGGGCCTCGTTGGGCGTCACGGTCGGGCCGATGTCCTGGCCGTGCAGCGGGTAGCCCATCTCGGTGCGGAGCGTGTCCCGAGCGCCGAGCCCGCACGGGACGATGCCGTGGTCGGCGCCGGCGGCCAGCACGGCGTCCCACAGCCGGGTCGCAACGCCGCTCGGGGCGATCAGCTCGTAGCCGCGCTCGCCGGTGTAGCCGGTGCGGCAGACGATGACCGGCTCGCCCTCGTGGTCGGTCTCGACGAAGGTCAGGTAGTCGTGGCCCACCGGGAGCCCGAGCGCGGCGAGGACCTCGTCGGACCGGGGACCCTGCACGGCGAGCACGGCGAAGTCGGCGTGCTGGTTGACCACCTCGATGCCATCAGGAGCGCCTGCCTCCAGGCGGTCGAAGACCGCCGCGTTGTTGGCCGCGTTGGGCACCAGCAACAGGTCGTCGTCGCCGCGGTAGTAGCTGAAGATGTCATCGACGATGCCGCCGGTCTCGGCATCGAGGCACAGCGTGTACTGGGCCCGCCCGGGGCCGATCCGGCCGAGGTCGTTGCTCAGGGTGGCGTTGACGAACGCGGCCGCCCCGGGGCCGCGCACCACGATCTTGCCGAGGTGGCTGACGTCGAAGATCCCGACCGCGGACCGCACCGCGTTGTGCTCCTCGACGATCCCGGAGTACTGCAGCGGCATCTCCCAGCCGCCGAACTCCGCGAACTTCGCACCGAGCGCCTCGTGCCGGTCGTGCAGCGGCGAGCGGGACAGTGTGGCGTGCATGCCCCGGACTCTACTCAGGCGCGCCTGGTCCCTCGGTCTACCCTCCGGCGTATGACGTCCTTCGCCCTCCGCACCGCCAGCCCCGCCAAGACCCGGGCGGACGTGGTGGTCGTCGGCGTGGTGCCCGGCGGGCGCGGCCGTACGACGGCGCCCCGGCTCGCTCCCGGCGGGGACGACGTCGCGCAGGCCTACGGCCGCAAGCTCGCGCCGCTGCTCGCGACGCTCGGCCTCACCGGGAAGCCGGGTGAGGTCGCGAAGGTCCCGACCAGCGGAGCCATCGGCTCGCCGCTCCTCGTCCTCGTCGGTCTCGGCGCCCAGATGGATGGCCAGCCCGACCCGATCGCGGTCCGCCGGGCGGCCGGGGCGGCCGCCCGCGCCGTGACGAACGCGGCGTCCGTCGCGCTGGCGCTGCCCGCCGACACCCCGGAGCTGGTGCGCTCGGTGATCGAGGGCTACCGGCTCGGCGGCTACACGTTCACCCGCTACAAGAGCGGTGCCGCTCCCTCGGCGCCGGCCGAGATCGTCGTACTGTCCCCGGCGGCGCGGCGCAAGGAAGCCATCGCGGCGTTCGACGAGGCGCAGCTCCTGGTCGAGGCCGTCGCCGCCGCCCGCGACTGGGTCAACACCCCTCCCGGCGACCTGACCCCCGGCATCTTCGCCGACGAGATCGTCGCGGCAGCGAAGCCGGTCTCCGGCCTGAAGGTCAAGGTGTACGACGAAGCCCGGCTCGCCGAGCTCGGCTGCGGCGGCATCCTCGGCGTCGGCAGCGGTTCGGCAGCGCCGCCGCGCCTGGTCGAGCTGGACTACCGGCCCGCCAAGTCAGCGGGCGCGACCGCCCATCTCGCACTGGTGGGCAAGGGCATCACGTTCGACTCCGGCGGGCTCACCATCAAGCCCGCGGCGAGCATGCCGACGATGAAGGAGGACATGGCCGGCGCCGCGGCGGTCGTGCAGGCGGTGCTCACCATCGCCCGGCTCGGGCTGCCGGTCCGCGTGACGGGCATCGCCGCGCTCGCCGAGAACATGGTGGGCGGCGCGTCGTTCCGACCCGGCGACGTGCTGACGACCTACGGCGGCACGACGGTCGAGATCACCAACACCGATGCCGAGGGCCGGCTGGTGCTCGCCGACGCGCTCGGCCGGGCGGTCGAGCGCAAGCCGGACCTGGTCGTCGACGTCGCCACGCTGACCGCGCACATGTCACTCGCTCTCGGCGACCGGATGTGCGGGGTGATGGGCGACGACGCGACCGTCGAGCGGGTCCTCGCCGCCGCGGTGGCCGCCGGCGAGGAGGCGTGGCCGATGCCGATCCCCGAGCACATGGAGGAGCGGATCCGCACGACCAAGGTCGCCGACCTCTCCCAGCACGACTGGATCCGCTGGGGCGGCGGTCTCTTCGCCGCGGCCTTCCTCCGTGAGTTCACCGGCGGGCTGCCCTGGGCGCATCTCGACATCGCCGGCCCGGCGTTCAACAAGGGTGGTCCGTCGGGACACTGGACGTCGGGCGGGACGGGCTACGGGGTGGCCACGCTGGTCGAGCTGGCGCGCTCGCTCTGACCGCCCGGCCGGACAGACGTCAGGACTCCTTGGGCTTGTACTGCGGGTAGTCCGCGGCCTTCTGCGCCTTGCGCACGCGCGAGTTGTAGTCCCGCATCCGCTGCGGGACACCGACCACGGCGGCGTCGTACGACGGCACCTGGAGCTTGTTGCAGAAGTCGTGCGCCCACTTCACGCCGGGCACCCGGCGGCGGGTCCACTCGCCGTCGTGGGCGACGAGCAGCAGGGTCACCTCGCTGACCGCGGTCCGGGGCTCGACGAATCCTTCGACGCCGCGGCGACCAGTGACCCACTCGTGCAGGTGCGCCTCGTCGACCTTGTCGGAAGCGCGCACGCGGGTGGACCCGGTGCGGGCTGCGTCCCGCGCCGGCCCACTCATCTTCGGTCCCTTCCGGAACCGGCTGAACAGACCCATGCGACAGAGTCTGCCGTACGAGCCCAGCTCCGGGGTGCGAACGGGTGTCCGGCACTACCGGCGAGTACGCGACCCGTTGCGGTGAGCCTCGGGGTTGGTGCAAGGATGGGCGCGCACCTGAAGCGACAGGCCGACAGGAATGTGGGAGGACAGCGGTGGCCGACGGCGACGACGAGGTCGACGTTCTCATCCTGGGCGCGGGGTCGGGCGGCTACGCCTGTGCCCTCCGCGCCGCTCAGCTCGGACTCAGCGTTGCGCTGGTCGAGCAGTCCAAGGTCGGCGGCACCTGCCTCCACGTCGGGTGCATCCCGACGAAGGCGCTGCTGCACGCCGCCGAGATCGCCGACGCCACCCGCGAGGCCGAGAGCTTCGGCGTGCTGGCGAAGTACGACGGTGTCGACGCCTCCGGAGTCCTCGCGTATGCCGAGGGCGTGGTCGCCCGGCTCTTCAAGGGCCTCACCGGTCTCGTCAAGAGCCGCGGCATCCGGGTCGTCGAGGGCCGGGGCACGCTGACCGGTCCGCGTGAGGTCACGGTCGAGGGTGCGGAAGGTGCCGTCACGATGACCGGCCGCAACCTGGTGCTCGCGACCGGCTCGGCTCCGCGGCTGGTCCCCGGCATCGAGATCGACGGCACCCGGGTCCTCACCTCCGACGACGCGCTCCGGCTGGACCGGGTGCCGCGTACGGCGATCGTGCTGGGCGGCGGCGTCATCGGCTGCGAGTTCGCGAGCGTCTGGCGCAGCTTCGGCGCCGAGGTGACGATCGTGGAGGCACTCCCCCGGCTGCTCCCGCCCGAGGACGCGGCCTCGTCGGCGGCACTCGAGCGCGCGTTCCGCAAGCGCGGCATCACCTCCCGCACCGGCACGTCGGTCACCGGCGTGACGACCACCGACCCGAACGGTGACGGCGACGGTGACGGTCAGCAGGGCGGCGGAGTCGTGGTGACGCTGTCGGACGGCAGCGAGCTGGTCGCCGACGTACTCCTCGTGGCCGTCGGCCGGGGACCCCGCACCGAGGGTCTCGGCTATGCGGAGCAGGGCGTCACCCTCGACCGCGGGTTCGTCACCGTCGACGACCACTGCCGCACCGGCGTCGACGGTGTCTGGGCCGTCGGCGACATCGTCCCCGGCCTCCAGCTGGCGCACCGCGGCTTCCAGCAGGGCATCTTCGTGGCCGAGCAGATCGCCGGGCTCGACCCGCGGCCGATCGACGAGCGCGGGATCCCGCGGGTCACCTACTCGCGACCGGAGGTCGCATCGGTCGGCCTCACCGAGGAACAGGCCAAGGAGCAGTACGGCGACGACGGCGTCACCACGCTCACCTACGACCTCGCCGGCAACGGCCGGTCCCAGATCCTGCGTACCCAGGGTTTCGTCAAGCTGGTCCGTGAGGTCGACGGCCCGGTCGTGGGCGTGCACCTCGTCGGGGAGCGGGTGGGCGAGCTCATCGGCGAGGCGCAGCTGGTCTACGGCTGGGAGGCGCACCCCGACGACGTCGCCCCCCTGGTCCACGCCCACCCCACCCAGCACGAGGCCCTCGGCGAGGCGTTCCTCGCCCTGGCCGGCAAGCCCCTGCACACCCACACCTGACCCCAACACCTGCAGAGTCACCGAACACCAAGCGAAGTCGAGGATTTCCATGGCCACCGAAGTCAACCTCCCGGCACTCGGCGAGTCCGTCACCGAAGGCACTGTCACCCGCTGGCTCAAGCAGGTCGGCGACACCGTCGCCGTCGACGAACCGCTGCTCGAGGTCTCCACCGACAAGGTCGACACCGAGATTCCCTCACCGGTCGCCGGCACCCTGCTGGAGATCAAGGCCTCCGAGGACGAGACCGACGAGGTCGGCGCCGTGCTCGCGGTCGTCGGTGACTCCGATGAGTCCTCTGGCGGTGGCGAGGCGCCGGCCGACGAAGCCCCGGCGGCTGAGGCCGAGCCGGAGCAGCAGGAGGAGCAGCAGGCTCCGGAGCAGGAGCAGGAGCCGGCCCAGCAGGAGCAGGAGCCGGCCCAGCAGGAGCAGCAACCGGCACCGCCGGAGCAGCCTTCGGCCCCTGAGGCCCCCGCCGCTGAAGCCCCGTCCGGCGGTGGCGCCGCGGAGAGCACGCCGGTGACCCTGCCCGCGCTCGGCGAGTCGGTCACCGAGGGCACCGTCACCCGGTGGCTCAAGCAGGTCGGCGACACCGTCGCCGTCGACGAACCGCTGCTCGAGGTCTCCACCGACAAGGTGGACACCGAGATCCCCTCGCCCGTGGCGGGCACCCTGCTCGAGATCAAGGCCGAGGAGGACGAGACCGTCGAGGTCGGTGCCGAGCTGGCCATCATCGGCTCCGGATCGCCGGCGCCGGCGAAGGAGTCCGCGCCCGAGCCGGAGCCGGCCAAGGAGCCTGAGCCGCAGCCCGAGCCGGCCAAGGAGCCCGAGCCGGAGCCCGAGCCGGCCAAGGAGCCCGAGCCCGAGGCCAAGGAGCAGGCCAAGGAGCAGGCCAAGGAGCCGGAGCCCGAGAAGAAGGAGGCGGCCCCCTCCCCGGCGGCCGCGCCGAGCCAGGCCCCGTCCGCCCCGACAGCGCACGCCGCCCCGTCGTCGTCCACGGACGGTGCCGGCTACGTCACGCCGCTGGTCCGCAAGCTCGCTGCCCAGCACAACGTCGACCTCGGATCGGTCACCGGGTCGGGGGTCGGCGGCCGGATCCGCAAGCAGGACGTCCTCGACGCCGCTGCCGCCCAGAAGTCGGCGGCTCCGGCAGCGGCGGCTCCGGCGGCTCCGGCGGCTCCGGCAGCGTCCGCCCCCGCCGCGCCCAGCACGAGCCCCTCGCCGCTGCGTGGCCAGACGGTGCCGGTCAGCCGGCTGCGCAAGATCATCGCGCAGCGGATGGTCGAGTCGGTGCAGATCTCCGCCCAGCTCACCCAGGTGGTCGAGGTCGACGTCACCAACATCGCCCGTCTCCGGGAGGCGACGAAGGCGGACTTCCTCGCTCGCGAGGGCGTGAAGCTGTCCTACCTGCCGTTCTTCGCCAAGGCCGCGATCGACTCGCTCAAGCAGCACCCGTCGCTCAACGCCACGCTCGACCTCGAGGCGGGCCAGGTCACCTACCACGACCGCGAGAACATCGCGTTCGCGGTGGACACGGAGAAGGGCCTGCTCACCCCGGTCGTCAAGGACGCCGGCGACCTCTCGATCTCCGGTCTGGCCAAGAAGATCGCCGATATCGCCGGTCGCACCCGCTCCAACAAGATCGGCCCCGACGAGCTCTCCGGCGGCACGTTCACGATCACGAACCTCGGCAGCGTCGGCGCGCTCTGGGACACCCCGATCATCAACCAGCCGCAGGTCGCGATCCTCGGCCCGGGCAGCGTCGTCAAGCGCGCCGTCGTCATGGACGACCCGGACCTCGGCGAGACCATCGCGATCCGTCACATGGTCTACCTCGCGCTGACCTACGACCACCGCCTGGTCGACGGCGCCGACGCCGGTCGGTTCCTGCAGGAGGTCAAGAAGCGCCTCGAGGCCGGCCAGTTCGAGGTCTGAGTACCTAACGTCCGACGGTGCGGGCCCCCGATGGCCCTCACCGTCGGACGTTGTTCGTGGTGCCGCTCCCCCTGCGTGGCAGGGTGGTCACATGCACGTCGTCATGGCCGGCAGCTCCGGCTTCCTCGGGACCCACCTCCGCAAGGAGCTGGAGCGTCGTGGGCACCGCGTCACCGCGCTCGTGCGACGAGCGACCACCCAGCCGGACGAGTCCTCGTGGGACCCGGACGCCGGTCGCGTCGACAGCGACGTGGTGGCCGGTGCCGACGTGGTCATCAACCTCGCCGGCTCACCGACCCTCGGCAATCCCCACTCACGAAAGTGGTCACAGGCGCTGCACGACTCGCGCGTGCGGACCACGGCGGTGCTCGCCGAGGCGATCGCCGACGCGCAGGAGCCGCCGTACTTCCTGGCCGGCAACGGCATCGGCTGGTACGGCGACCACGGCAGCGCCGAGCTGCCCGAGACCGCTGACACCCGGGGCCATTCGCTGATGACGACGGTGTGCCGCGACTGGCAGGCTGCCGCGCAGCCGGCGGTGGCTGCCGGCGCGCGGGTGGTCTTCCTGCGGACGGCTCCCATCATGGACAAGTCCGGAATGCCGCTGCAGCAGCTGCGGCTGCTCTTCAAGGCCGGTCTCGGCGGCCGGATCGGGTCCGGACGGCAGCACATGCCGATGATCTCGCTCCGCGACTGGGTCGGCGCGGCGGCGTACCTCTGCGAGCACCCGACGGCCGAGGGACCGGCGAACCTCTGCTGCGTGGAGACGCCGACGAACGCCGAGTTCACCCGGGCCCTGGCCGACGCCCTGCACCGGCCGGCCTTCGCGATGGTGCCCGGTCTCGCGATCAAGCTCGGGGCCGGTCGGGTCGCGCCCGAGCTGTTGGGCTCGCTCAACACGCGACCGCAGGCGCTGCTGGACCTCGGCTACGAGTTCGCCGATCCCGATGTGACCGCCGTGCTGGCCAGCGGTCTCTCGTAGGCCGCGGCGAGCACCCACCGGCCTCCGGTCAGCCGGAACGAGAGCCGTCGGGTGGTCAACCCGTCGCGCGGCAGGGGTTGCTGCTCACCACGGCCGGCCACGACGGCGGCTGCGTCGGCGAGCCGGTCGGTGACGTCGAGCACGATCCGGCGGCCGGTCCGCACGCGCAGCTCGACGGTCAGCACCTGCATCACCATCCGCCGTACGCGCAGGCCGCGGTCCACCCAGCGCCGGAGCATCGCGACGTCGTGGGCACCGACCGACGAGCCCGCGGCGTAGATCCGCCGCAGCGCCGCCACGTCGCCCCGGGCCCAGGCCGCCGACCGGGCCCGGTCCCAGTCGCGCAGCACGGCGAGCGACGCCACGGCCTCGGTGACGGTCACCGAGGGCGCCAGCCGGGGTGGCGGCGCATCCGTCGTTGCCGGGCTGCTGCGGAGCTCCCCCGGTGTCGACCGCAGCAGCCCGGTCGTGACCAGCGCGACCACGGCCACCACGATCACGGCAGCGACGGCGAGCGTCACGCGGATCGGCGGGGCTGAGACGTGGTCGGCGGTCATGGCATCAGTCCTACCCGTGCGGCGGCCCGGCCGCATCCCGCTATCCACAGGGGCTAGTACCCTCGATGCGTGACAGAGCTGGAGTTCCAGGAGGCCGGCCTCGGCGCCGACGCGATGGCCTACCTCGACGCCTGGGACCTCCAGCGACAGGTGCACGCCGAGGTGGTCGCGGGGACCGCGCCGGACACCGTGCTGCTCCTGGAGCACCCACCGGTCTTCACCGCCGGTCGCCGCACCCAGCCGCACCACCGGCCCACCGATCCCGGCGGTGCTCCGGTGGTCGAGACCGACCGCGGCGGGTTGATCACGTTCCATGGTCCGGGCCAGCTGGTGGGCTACCCCATCGTGCGGCTGCCCGACCACGTCAAGGTGGTCGACTACGTCCGCCGGGTCGAGGAGGCGCTGATCCGGGTATGCCGCGACTTCGGCGTGACCACCGCGCGGGTGCCCGGACGCACCGGCGTCTGGCTCGCCGCGGACCCGACCGACCGAACGGCTGTCGGGGGGTCCACGGGGGGCAGAGCCCCCCGTGTGGAGCGCAAGATCGCCGCACTCGGCATCCGGGTGCGCCGCAACGTCGCGATGCACGGCTTCGCCCTCAACTGCGACGTCGACCTCGGCTGGTACGACCGGTTCGTGCCCTGCGGCATCGACGACGCCGGCGTCACCTCACTCAGCAAGGAGCTGGGGCGTGACGTGCCGGTCGGCGAAGTGCTTCCCTCCGTACGCCGGCACCTGACCGAGCTCCTCTCCTGGCAGCCGTACGACGCCACACCCGACTACGACGCCCGGCCCGAACCGGGCCGCACCCCGCGCATCCCGCTGCTGACCCCGAGCACCTGACCGACCACGGAACGCACGCTTCGGTCCGGCGTGTCCGACGGTCCGGGCAACCTTTTGCGTGGTCCCATCGTCTGATCCCTCGAGGGGGACTGACTTCAGAGGGGAATATTTCGGGTGAGCGACCTGGTCATCGAGACGACCGGCCTGCGCAAGGAGTTCCGCAGCCTGCGCGGCGAGCTGCGGGTCGCCGTACAGGGCCTGGACCTGGCAGTGCCCGCCGGCGGCGGGGTGCACGGGTTCCTCGGACCCAACGGGTCCGGCAAGACCACCACGATCCGGATGCTGCTCGGGCTGGCGCGCCCGACCCGCGGCACGATGCGGCTGTTCGGTCAGCCCGTCCCGGCGCAGCTGCCGCAGGTGATCGGCCGGGTGGGGGCGGTCGTGGAGTCACCCAAGTTCTCGCCGAACTTCAGCGGCCGTCGCAACCTCCAGCTCCTCGCGGGCGCCATCGGCGCGCCCACGGCAAGCGTCGATGCGGCGCTGGAGACCGTGAAGCTCACCGGCCGCGAGAAGGATCGCTACAAGTCCTACTCCCTCGGCATGAAGCAGCGGCTCGCCATCGCGGCGACGCTGCTCAAGTCGCCCGACCTGCTGATCCTCGACGAGCCGACCAACGGCCTCGACCCGGCCGGCATCCGCGAGATCCGCGAGACGATCCGCGACCTCGGCGCCTCGGGCGTCACGGTGCTCCTCAGCTCCCACATCCTGGCCGAGGTGCAACAGGTCTGCACCTCGGCCACGATCATCGGCAACGGCAGGCTGCTCGCGTCCGGCACTGTCGACGAGCTGCTCGGCAGCGGTACGTCGTACCGCGTGGTCGTGCCGGACACGGCCGCGGCGGGGGACGTCCTCACCCGGGCCGGGCTCGCGCCGACGCACCTCGACGGCGTGCTGCACGTCGAGGCTGACGCCCCTGCCGACATCACCCGGGTCCTCGGCGAGGCAGGCATCTGGCTGACCGAGCTGACACCGTTGCGCGCCGACCTCGAGGCCTACTTCCTCCAGCTCACCGAAGCCGAGGAGCTCGGCCACGACACCCACGAGACGACCGAGGCGATCGCATGAGCCGGCTGCTGCGCGTCGAGCTGACCAGGCTGCTGTGCCGCCGAGCGGTGCTCGTCATCCTCGCCGTGGCTGTCGCGATCCCGGCCGTGATCGGCGTGGCGACCGTCCTGAACACACGGCCGCCGTCGGACAGCGAGCTTGCGTTCGCCGAGGAGCAGGTCGCTGCCGAGAGCGCCCGCCCCGGCGTCCAGCGCCAGCTGGAGCGATGCCTCGACAAGCCCGAGCGGTTCCTCGGTCGGCCCGTCCCTGACGACGTTCAGGCAGCCTGCGAGGAGAGCTACCTGCCTCAGCCGGAGTGGTTCGTCTACTGGGAGCCGCTGAGCCTCGCCGACGAGCGGGACGGCGGCTCCGGGCTCGCAGTCGTGATCGTGCTGGCGATCCTCATGATGCTGGTCGGCACCACTTTCGCCGGCCACGACTGGGCGAGCGGGTCGGTCAGCAACCAGCTCCTGTTCGAGCCCCGCCGTCCGCTCGTGTGGGCAGCCAAGGGGGCGATCGTCACGGCGGTCGCGGGACTGGTCTCCGGCTTGGTCGTGACGGCGTACTGGCTGGTGCTCGGGCTGGTCGCCGGTTCCCGCGACATCCCGACCGGCGACGGTCTCCTGCTCGACTGCCTGCAGGCCGGTTGGCGCGGCGCGGGGGTCGCCGCTGCGGCGGCACTGGCGGGCTACGCGCTCACCATGCTGTTCCGCAGCACGGTCGCGGCGCTCGGCATCCTGCTCGCCGCCAGCGTGGCCGGCGGCATCGTGCTCGCGGTGATCGGCGTCGACTCGGTGTGGAACCCCGGCCTCAACATCGCCGCGATCATCCTCGACGGAGCGAGCTACTACGTCGAGGCTCCGTGCCCAGGCAACGAGCAGGTCGGCTTCTGCTCGGTGGAGAGGACGCTGCCGATCGGCCGTGCCCTGTGGTTCGTCATGACCGGCCTGGCACTGTTCGCCGCCGCCTCGCTCGCCTCCTTCCAACGCCGCGACGTGCCCTGACCTGATCGATCAGAGCGGACCGTACGCCCGCACGCCGTCGCTCGTCGCTACGAAGATCTTGCTGCCACCGATCGTGGCCGTGCCCGCGTACCCGTTGAACGCTCCGCCATCCCACACTGACTCGCCGGTGCGGCGATCGATTCCCGCGACATTGCCTAGGGTCGTCACCACGATGAGGTCACCGCTCGCCGACAGGTGCGGTGCCTGGCTGTCATTGCTCACGACCCAGGGTTTGCGCCACACGATCCGACCCGTTGCAACGTCCATCGCGGCGATCGTGTCGTTGTCGAAGTACATCCAGATGCCACCTACCACGACACCTTCGGTGAAGTAGTAGTCGTTTACCTGGAGTGTCCGGATCACTGATCCCGTAGCCGCGTCAGCGATCATCCGACTTCCCACCTCGCTCGCGTAGACCTTGCCGCCGACCACGATCGGCGCGGCCGACTCCATGTAGCCTGCGAAGCAGTTGTCGACCAGCTTGCCTCGCATGTCGGCGTGCCAGATCTCGGCGCCTGTGGCTGGACTGAATGCGTACAGCACGCAATCCGCCACCGCGAACAGGCGGGTGCCGTCCGATGACAGCGGGGTCTGGAAATCGGTCATCGTCGTCGGGTTGCCCCCCCAAAGTGGGCTGCCGTCTGCGCGCGAGAAGGCCCGGACCTTGTTGGACGTGTCTCGGGTCGCGACCACACTGCCGACGACGATGGCGTCGTCGTCCAGGTTCGTGGCAACGGTCCTCCAGAGCTTGAAGCCGTCGGATGCCCGGATTGCGTAAAGGCTGCCGTCCTGCCCGTTGGCGATGATGCGGTCTCCGGTCAGGGTGATCGTGCCGCGGAATAGTCCGCCAGCGTCGGCGCCGACCGCCCAGAGCGGCGGTCGATCGGCCGCCGAGCCGGTCGCGTCGAACGCCTTCAGGAGCCCGTCGCGGCCGACCGTGTAGATCCGGTTGCCGTCGGCGACCACGTGCGGAACATCCCACGTGACCGATGCTCCCGGTGCCTGGGTGGTCCAGCGTGGCGCGAAGGTCGGCGCCGCCTCGATGTCGAGGAGACCGGTGCCGGGCTCGAAAGGATTGCGCGTGGCGTTGCGCCCGTTCGCGGTCCAGGTGGCTGCGGTGGAGCCGACCACGGCCAGCGGGAAGCTCGTCTGCGCCGTTCGACCGTTGCCGCTCGTCACCTTGATCGTCACCTGCGCGGACCCCGCGCTCGTCGGGGTGCCGCTGATCAGACCGGCCGGGGACAGGCTGAGCCCGGCGGGCAACGAACCCGCGACGACGCTCCACGTGGACGACTCCGGGGGAGACTTTGCCGTCAACTGGTGCTGGTACGGCGTGCCGACCCGCCCGAGCGTCAGCGCTCCAGTGGTGATCGTCGGCAGCACGCCGCGGACCCCGAAGACGCGAAGCCGGTGCGGAACGGAGCCGCCGAAGCTGCCGCCCTGGTCGAGCAGGATCTTGCCGCCACCGACCGCGAACGCGTCCGGGCCGCCGTACATGTTGTCGGTGAATGCGATGTTGGCCTTCTCCTCGCCTGTTGCGCGGACCAGACCGATCAGCGCGCTGTAACGGCCCTGGCTGTAGATGTCGCTCGTGGTGAGCCAGACCAGGTCGCCCGTGACCCCGACCGCGCCGACCCGCGTCGGCACGTCGTAGTTCCAGCGCTCCGAGCCGTTGCTGGTGCGGAGCGCTCGCAGGATCGAGGGAGAGGGAGGTCCGAAGTCGAACACGGCCGACCAGACGTACACCGTGTCGGCATCGGCTGCTAGCAGGCGGTAGACGCCATGCTCAGGGCTGACCGACCAGCCTGCTGCGCCGCCGGCGATCGCATAGCGACGCACCTCGGTCTGGGTGTGGACGTAGGCCCAACCACCGGCCGCGATCACCTCGTTCGAGCCCGCACCGGAGACGCTCCACAGCTGGCCGCCCGCGGTCAGCGAGAGCGCGCGGAGCCGGTCGTCGTAGGCGACCAGCACCGTCGTGCCGGAGACCGCGACGTCGTTGACCTGCCCGGCACCGCTGGGGAGCAGCTGCTGCCAGAGGCGCTGGCCGTCGCTGAGGCGGTAGGCAGCGACCCGGTCGTTGGCCTGGACGACCATGGTCGTACCCGAGAGGAAGAAGCTCCGGATCGCCTGACCCGGGTCGGTTGAGGCCGTGTCCCAGATCAGCGCGTGCCCGGCCGCGCGGGCGTAGGCGCGGATCGAGCTCGAACAGGTGAGAACGACGAGCGTGGCCGTCAGCGCCACCTGCCCGGCCGAGCACGTCGGTGTCGAGAACTCGTCGGTGAGCGCGCCACTCACGAGGTTGTAGACCCGGACGCTGGTGCCGGCGTACTCGTCGGCGCCGTAGACATAGGCATTCGTGCCGGAGATGGCCGGCACTCCGGGCCGGGCGTCCCACTCCTCCGTGACCGACGCCGCGTTGCCGGTGTGGAGGGTGGTCTCGTTCGGCGTCCAGGAGCGGCGTTCGCCGTCGGCGCGTGACTGCAACCAGTCTCCGGTCCCGATCGCTGCGGTCGTGGCGTCCGTGGTGGCGGCTGTCGACTTGTTGTCAGATGTGTCGTAGGCGAAGAACGCGTAGGCGTACCGGGTCCCCGGCGTCAGGCCAGTGTCGACGAAGGCGGAGCCAGGCTTCGAGACCAAGCCGGCCAGCACGCCGGCGGTTGCGCTGCCCGGCGGGGTCTCGCCGACCGCGCGGCGCACCATCACGCCGGCGAAGTCGGAGTCATTCGGGTTGGTCCAGGAGAACGACGCGGTCGACGCGGTGGTCCCGGTCCTGCTCAGGCCGGTGACCGGCCCTGGCGGGTCCGCCTCCGCAGTGGTGATGGTGACGGGTGTGCCCTGGGCGTAGTTGCCGTCGACGTCGTGGGCGAAAAGGGCATAGGTGTACTGCGTCTGCGGCGTGAGCCCCGTCTGGGTGTGCGTCGTTGCGGGCGCTGCCTTGTCTGTCACGAGGGTGCCGGCCGTCGGCGAGGCCGGCGGGACGGCACCGACAGACCGGCGGATCATGACCCCGGAGAAGTCGGGATTGGTCGGGTTTGTCCATTCGAGCGTCGCCGATGTCGCGGTGACGGTGGTGGCGGACAGGTCCCAGACCGGGTCGGGAGGCAACCCACCAGTGGTGAGGGTGCTGCTCACCGGAGCGCTGGTGTTGCCCTCTTCGTCCACCGTGAAGAACGAGTAGGAGTACTGCGTGTCCGGGTTCACGTACGGGTCGTCCACCGCGTGCGCGGGCTTGTCGAGGACGTCGACCACGGAGCCGTCGTCCCGGGTCGCCGGGGGTGTCGGGCCATCGGCCCGGGCGACCCAGACCTCTGCGAAATCAGCATCGGTCGGGTTCGTCCACGTGAACGAGACGCCCGACGCGGCGGACGAGGTGACGATCAGGCCGGTGATCTTTCCCGGCGGCGTCGTGTCGGGGAGTTCTGTCGTGATCGTCTTGGATGTCCTCGTCGAGGCGTTGTCCTCCTCGTCGACGGCGAAGAACGAGTAGCTGTAGGTCGTCCCCTGGTCCAGCCCGTAGTCCTGGAAGGTGTCGTCGGGGGCGTAGACGTATCCGACGTCGAGCCCGGAGTTGCGCGTGGCCGGTGGGGTGGATCCGGCGGCTCGCCGCACCTCGATGGCGTAGAGGTCGGCGGCAGTCGGGTTCGTCCAGGAGAAGTCGACGGTGTCCGTGGTGGTGCCGGTCACGAGGAGACCCGTGATCGGGCCGGGCGGCGTCGTGTCCGGTGCCTCGACGAAGTAGATCTGCCGAAGGCTGGTCGTCTTGGCCGTGGCGCCCTGCCACGCTTGCGCGACGGCGCGATAGGTGTCGGTGCCTTCAGCGCTCCGGGTGACGGAGAAGGACGCGACCCCGGTCGAGGACTCGGTCCCGTTGGCGACGGTCGTCCAGGTGGAGCCGACGCGCTTCTCCAAGGCCACCGGCCGTCCCACGCGAACCGGGCCGAAGGTCGCCTCGATCGGTGCGTTGCTACCGGTGTAGGCCTCGGTGGGCGCACTCAGGCTCGCGGTCTGAGGCTGCACGGTGAGCTTCCGCGTCGGAGTTCTCACCGCCGCGTATACCCGACCGCCGATCCTCGCCCTGGGCGCGAAGACCCGATAGGTCGTTGTCGTCGGGCGGGCGGTGACGGCGAACCTGAAGCCGCCTGTGGTCCTCGACGTCTTGCGGCTGACGGCCACCCACGACGTGCCGTTGCGTCGCTGCAGGACGACTGAGCGCGCCCTGCGCGGCGGCAGGGTCCCACGCACGATCACCGACTCGCCGGCGATCGCGGCCTTCGGTTGGATCGAGAGGGTGCCGGCGACGCCCGCTGCGGTGCTCGGTGGGGCGGCGGTCACCAGTCCCGCGGTCAGCACGGTGACTGCGGCCAAGACGGCCATGCGAACGGTCGGTCGACGGGAGGGGCCATGGAGCTGGTTCTTGGACATGTCGTTCCCCACGAATGTCGCCGGCCCGAGCGGGCTGATGCGAATGAGCCGGCCCGAACCGGAGTCAGCCTAGGCCCGCGCTGCGCGGCTGTCCGGCGAAGCGGAGTTCTCCCACCCTGCGGAGTACCCTTTCCATCGTGTCCGCCCCTGTTCCCGAAGGCCGCAAGCTGCTCCGTCTCGAGGTCCGCAACGCGGAGACCCCGATCGAACGGAAGCCCTCCTGGATCAAGACCCGGGCGAAGATGGGACCGGAGTACACCGCGCTCCAGAGCCTGGTGAAGTCCGAGGGTCTGCACACGGTCTGCCAGGAGGCCGGCTGCCCCAACATCTTCGAGTGCTGGGAGGACCGGGAGGCGACGTTCCTCATCGGTGGCGACCAGTGCACGAGGCGCTGCGACTTCTGCCAGATCGACACCGGCAAGCCCCAGCCGCTGGATCGTGACGAGCCGCGTCGGGTCGCGGAGTCGGTCAAGAAGATGGAGCTGCGCTACGCCACCATCACCGGCGTCGCGCGCGACGACCTCGACGACGGCGGCGCCTGGCTGTACGCCGAGACGGTGCGTGCCATCCACGATCTCAACCCCGACACGGGCGTGGAGAACCTGATCCCCGACTTCAACGGCATCCCCGACCTCCTCCAGGAGGTGTTCGAGTCCCGCCCCGAGGTGCTGGCCCACAACGTCGAGACGGTGCCCCGGATCTTCAAGCGGATCCGCCCGGCGTTCCGCTACGAGCGGTCGCTCGACGTGCTGACCCAGGCCCGCGCGTTCGGCCTGGTCACCAAGTCCAACCTGATCCTCGGCATGGGCGAGACCCGCGAGGAGGTCAGCCAGGCGATGCGTGACCTGCACGCGGCGGGCTGCGAGCTGCTGACCATCACGCAGTACCTCCGGCCGTCGGTGCGCCACCACCCCGTCGAGCGATGGGTGAAGCCGGAGGAGTTCGTCGAGCTCCAGCAGGAGGCCACCGAGATCGGGCTCGTCGGGGTGCTCTCAGGACCGCTCGTGCGTTCGTCGTACCGTGCCGGTCGGCTGTACCGTCAGGCGATGGACGCCCGGGCCGCCCTCAGCACAGCCGGCACCGCAACCGCCTGAGCTCCACCGAACCGCACACCCCTACAAGTCAGGTAGGCAGCACAGCACGATGGCGAAAGAGCCCAAGGCGCCCAAAGAACCCAGAGCACCCCTCGACCCCGCGACGATGAGCCGGCGCCGGCAGATCCTCGAGACCTTCCGGATGACCAAGGAGGTCGACCGGGCGGCCGGCTGGTGGATGCTGCTCGCATTCCTGCTCTTCGGTGGCATCGGCTTCGGCATCTTCTGGCTGCTGCCCGGTGACGGCACCATCAGCCTGATCATGTCGATCGTCGGCGGCGTGCTGCTCGGCTTCCTCGGGATGATGATCGTGTTCAGCCGGCGCGCCCAGAAGGCGGCGTACACGCGGCTGGAGGGCCAGGTCGGCGCCGGCGCCCGCGCGCTGAGCATGCTGCGCCGCGGCTGGAAGGTCGAAGAGGTCGTCGGCTTCAACAAGCAGCAGGACATGGTCCACCGCGTGGTCGGCCCCCCGGGCATCGTGCTCGTCGGCGAGGGCAACCCCCACCGGCTGCGCCAGCTGATGATCAGCGAGCGCAAGAAGCACGAGCGGGTGGCCGCGGACTTCCCCGTCCACGAGATCCTGGTCGGCACCGACGAGGGTCAGGTGCCGCTGCCCAAGCTGGTGCGTCACGTGCAGAAGCTCGGCCGTCAGGTGAAGCCGGCCGACCAGACCGACCTGCTCATGCGGCTCCGGGCGCTCGACGCCCAGCGGCCGAAGGTGCCGCTCCCCCGCGGCCCCGTGCCCACGAGCATGAAGGGCATGCGCGGCAACCTGCGCGGCAAGTAGGCCGCCGGGCTAGACGCCGCGCGTCGTGAGGGCCCGGTAGGTGTCCATCGTGACCGTCGCGGTGCCGGCGAGGATGTCGTGGAGGCCGCGGCCGTCCGACCGGAAGACCAGCGGCGGGATCACCAGTGCGATCGCGACCTGGCGACCGAGCAGCGGCAGCGGGTTGGACAGGCGCCCTCGGCCGGCAGCCGGTACGACGCGCAGGCCGGTCACGAGCTTGCCGAACGAGCCGCCGAGGAGCCACGTGAACAGCGCGGCCTCGAGCACGAAGACCGCCAGCGTGTAGAGCTGGGCGGGTGACCCCGGCTCGCCGTACTCGTCGAGGCCGACGAACGCGATCACCACCAGCGTCGAGGCGGCCCAGTCGACGAAGAGCGCGAGGATCCGGCGCCCCCACGACGCGGTCGGGAACGGGACCGTGGAGGCGGACTGAGGTGGCTGGATGGGCTGGTTGGACATCGTCCGCAACCCTAGTGACCGGGCGGACCCCGCGGATCACCGCCGTCCCAGGAACCTGTTACATCCCCGAAACAATATGGTCATGGTCGAGAAACGGCCCCTCCGTAGGTTCCTGGACAGGCGGTCATCGCGCAGCGTTGCGTAGGTACGATGCCGCGGACCGACACCCTCGATTCCGCAACTTGCCGGATCCAGACTGGTGGCTGACCTGGGGTCAGCCGAGGAGGAACGAATGTTCAGCAACAGCGAAGAACTGCTCAAGTTCATCGCGGACGAGGGCGTCGAGAATGTCGACGTCCGTTTCTGTGACCTGCCGGGCGTCATGCAGCACTTCACCGTCCCGGTCTCGTCGTTCGACCAGTCGGTCTTCGACGACGGCCTCGGCTTCGACGGCTCGTCGATCCGCGGCTTCCAGGCCATCAACGAGTCGGACATGTCGCTGTTCCCCGACCCGACGACGGCCTACGTCGACCCGTTCCGGAAGTCGAAGACGCTCAACCTGAACTTCTTCATCCACGACCCGATCACCGGTGAGCCCTACTCCCGCGACCCGCGCAACATCGCGAAGAAGGCGCTCGCCTACCTCAACACCACCGGCGTCGCGGACACCGCGTACTTCGCGCCCGAGGCCGAGTTCTACATCTTCGACCAGGTCCGCTACTCCACCGGCCCGAACGAGGGCTTCTACCACATCGACTCCGTCGAGGGCTGGTGGAACTCGGGCGCCGAGGGCGACAACCTGGGCTACAAGACCCGCTTCAAGGGCGGCTACTTCCCCGTCGCGCCGTACGACCACTACGGCGACCTGCGCGACGACATGGTGCGCAACCTCGAGAACGTCGGCCTCCAGGTCGAGCGTGGTCACCACGAGGTCGGCACCGCCGGCCAGGCGGAGATCAACTACCGGTTCGACACGCTGCTCAAGGCCGCGGACGACGTGATGAAGTTCAAGTACATCATCAAGAACACCGCGTGGGAGCAGAACAAGTCCGTCACCTTCATGCCGAAGCCGATCTTCGGTGACAACGGCTCTGGCATGCACGTGCACCAGTCGCTGTGGAAGGGCGGCGACCCGCTGTTCTACGACGAGACCGGCTACGGCGGCCTCTCCGACATGGCCCGCTGGTACATCGGCGGCATCCTGAAGCACGCGCCGGCGCTGCTGGCGTTCACCAACCCCACGGTGAACTCCTACCACCGCCTGGTCCCCGGCTTCGAGGCGCCGATCTCGCTGGTCTACTCCTCGCGGAACCGCTCCGCCTCCGTCCGGATCCCGATCACGGGCACCAACCCGAAGGCCAAGCGCATCGAGACCCGGTTCCCCGACCCGTCGGCGAACCCGTACCTCGCGTTCTCGGCGCTGATGCTCGCGGGCCTCGACGGCATCCAGAACAAGATCGAGCCCGCCGCTCCCATCGACAAGGACATCTACGAGCTCCCGCCGGACGAGATGGCCGAGATCGCCCAGGTCCCGACCTCGCTCGGTGCCGTGCTCGACGCTCTCGAGGCGGACCACGAGTTCCTGACGGTCGGCAACGTCTTCACGCCGGACCTGATCGACACGTGGGTCACCTACAAGCGCGACATGGAGATCGCTCCCGTGCAGCAGCGCCCGCACCCGCACGAGTTCGAGCTCTACTACGACATCTGAGAGCTAGCCCCCCGCTGACCTGCGGCGGAGCGTCTAACCACCTCCCCCAGTCCGCAGGGAGTCCGCAAGAGCAACAGCACGAGCCGCCATCACCGCATCGATGGCGGCTCGTGTGCTCTCGTCGGCGTCCGGCCACAGATGCGCGTAGGTGTCCAGCGTCGTCTTGGCGCTCGCGTGCCTGAGCCGGGCCTGAACGACCTTCACGTCAGCGCCGGACGCGATCAGCATCGACGCCAGGTAGTGCCGCAGGTCGTGGAAACGGAACGTCGGCGGCAGCCCGGGCACCTTCGCCCGCGCGGTCCGGATGGCCCGCTCGAGCGTCCACGGTGCGAGCTGGTGGCCGTAGAGGTCCGTCAGCATCGTGTCGGCACCGACGTGGCGCGACAGCTCGAGCGCGAGACTCTGCGGGATCGGCACGGGCGTCCGCGCTGTCTCCGTCTTGAGCGGCTCGGCCGGGTGCTGGACGGCGGGCGAGATCACCCCGCGCATGAAGTCGACGTCAGCGACCCGGAGCCCGCATGCCTCGGCGAGCCGGAGACCGGCGAACGCCCCGAGCAGAACGGCCGGCCGCAGGTGCTCGGGCATCGCGTCGTGGAGCGCCCACATCTGCGCAGTGGTGGCGACATAAGGCCGTTGCTTGCCGGCGCTCGGAGAGGTCCTTCGAGAGCACGGCGACTTGGCCACTAGACCGTCGTGCATCGCATCCGCGTAGAGCTGCGACAGGCGAGCGTGGAGCGCGTAGACGTAGGAGTCGGCAAGGCCCTCGGCCGCGAGCTGGGCGCACCATGTGCGGACGTGCGAGGGTCGGACCGCGCCGAGCTGCATGTCGCCGAACGCTGTCCGGATTCGAGCGATGTGGACCTCGGCCTGACGGACCGTGCTGGCGCGGTTGCCGCGGTAGCCGTCGAGCCACGTGTCGCACCACTCCCCCACGGTCGTCCGCGCCTGCCGCGGTGAGACGTGCAGGCCAGAGACGAGCTTGGCCGTCTGCTCGTCAAGCCACGCCTGGGCGTCGACCTTGCGCTCAAAGTGCCGCGCGTGTTCCTTGCCGGCGTCGTCGCGGTAGCGCGCTCGCCACATGCCGTTGTCGCGCTTCTTGATGCTGGCCATCAGTTCGTCGCCTCCTTCTCTGCGCGCTTCTTGGCTCGCCACGCGGCTTGGTTGCGGCGCTGCTGCTCTCGTTTACACAAGGGCTTCTTGCAGTAGACCCGCTCGCCGTCCTGTGGCGCCCTGACCCGCTGGACCGGCTCCCCGCACACGTCGCAGCTGTAGTTCTCCCGTTGATCGAGGGTTCGGGCCAACAGCAGCCCGAGGGTTCCGAGTAGCCCGTCTGCCTCGGGCTCGATCCTGAGAACCGCTTGGCCCCCCTCGCCCCACGTCGCGGTGAGGTTGATGCCGCAGTCCGCGAGGAGGGCAGTCATCCAGGCCGCGAGCATCGTTCGGCCGGCGCGCCAGTTGTCGACGTCGGCGCGCCAGTCATGCGGGAGCACCGAGACGACGATCGCCATCTCGCCCCACACCGACGAGTCCGGAAGTCGGCTGATCGACAGGAACGACGCCGCGGTCCGTGCGGCAGAGAACGCCCGCGCCATCCGGCGAATATCTGCGCTGGCGATCGCAATTCGGCCGTCCTCGAGCATGGGAAAGCTCAGGCAGTAGCGCGCGTTCCGGCGCGAGTCTCGGTGACCGTCGGGGAGGCCGTGACCGCAGATCTCCGGGATCCCGTAGGTCTCGAGGAACGCCGCCATGCGCTCGGGTTCGGCCTGCCGGAGCTCGAGGAACTCCGGCAGCAGATCCTGACCGCCCTTGAACGCGATCCCGGCCGCGTCGTCCGCCGATCGCCACGCCAGCAGTCCTTCGACCACTTCGACCCGGTCAGGGAAGGCGAACGCCTTCCGCGTCTCGATGGGGCGCTGATGTGCTGGTGTCATACCTCGTTATATCGCGAGTGTTGTCGTCATGTCAACGGTGACCGATATTGATCGCATGAACTCACCAAGCGAGAGGCGGTCCCCGAGATGACTGAGTACATGACCACCGCGGAGGTCGCAGAGATGCTGCGCACCCCCGCCGAGACCGTGCGGTACTGGCACCACGTCGGCAAGGGTCCGGCCAGCTTCAAGCTCGGCCGTCGGCGGCTCTATGCCCGCGAGGACGTTGAGCAGTTCATCGCCGACGCGCGCGGAGCGAGTGCCTGACCGTGATCACCGGATCCGTGTACGTCGACCTGACACGCGAACCGTCGATCGCCGGCGATGACCAAGGTCAAGACCGACGGGCGCTCGACGTGCTCGATCGCTGCCCGGCCGGCTCGCACGTCGTCGTAGACATCGGTGAGCGCGAGTTCGTGACCCGCGACGCCGCGACGTGGCTCGGCCGCAACGCCGAGCGTCTGCTGATCGAGGTACGCGGAACCGACCTCGCTGCCGTGACGAGGTTCGTGCGAGCCGGCCGGGCAGGCGACTGGTCGGTGATCCCATGAGCGCCGAGCGGCCCTGGTCGCGGCACTACCAGGAGGCATGGGAGCGGCGCGCTGGTGACCGGCGCCTACCTCACTGGCTCCGCGTCACAGCTCTCGCCTTCGGATCCCACGAGGACAACGGACACGCGAGGTTCAAGCGGGGTGAGATCGCGCTGGTACTCGGCAAGGTCGACAAGGAAACCGGCGAGGTCCGGCCCTACGAGAACGTCGGCCGCGCAATCAAGGACGCGATCGCCTACGGCTGGCTGGAGCCCGAGTCGTTCTGGGGGTGCCTCGTCGTGCCTGCTCACGCGATCAAGAAGGGGCGGCACGGCCACTCCCCGGCCTGCCCGATCCACCTCCGCAGACGCACCCGCGCGACCGCGAACCGCTCACTCAGTGACGGGAACGACCATCCGTCATCAACCCCAGATGAGCGGTTCGACGTGCGAACCGCTCACTCAGTGACGGGTTCGGAGCGTAAGCCCCTCTCTCTTGTTCTCTCCCCACCCACCGACGGGGAGCCGGCCAACCATCCCAAGGAATCAGCATGAGCACCCGTGTCCTGCGCGTTCGGTTCGTCAACAGCAGTTGCGCCTACATCTCCGGTCATGGCAGCCGCGAGCTGCTCACCGAGCTGCGAGGTCGGCCACCCGTGTGGGCCACCATCGCCCGGGCCTGGGTCGCCCAGCCGTGCACCGCCCGCGACCTCATCGCCGTGGCTGAGTCGCGTCGCTGGTCCGTGGTCATCGAGGACGACGAGCAGATGGGGCTGGCGCTGTGAGTACCTGGCTCGAGCACGCCTGGCCCGACACCCACGACGCACGGCAGGCACAGCGCGCAGGAGATGGCTGGCCGCGACACCGGGCACGACAACGGCAGCGACGTCGGAGGCGGGCCCGGTGAGCGGCGACAGGTATGGGTACGAGCACAAGCAGATCCGGAAGCGACTGGCCGAGGTTGTCAGCGCTGGCCGTGCGTACTGCGCCGAGCCCGCGTGTGTCATGCCGTCGCGCTGGATCCCGCCCGACAGCGCGTGGGACGTCTGTCACGACCCGACCGGCGCCGAAGTCATCGGCCCAGGGCATTCGAAATGTAACCGTCGCGAAGGTGCAGCACGCGGCAATCGTCAGCGAGGACGGACGCCGAAGCGGCTGATTCTTTAGGCCGCGAGCCCCTTGTCGACCCCGGTATCGACCTTCCCTCTCCGGCCCTCAGGGCGGAAAAAGGGTGAGTGTGTAGGAGGGGTTCGAGGGTGATCTGGCCCCCGGACCGCAAAGAATCCGACCCGAACCGAAGGACGAACACCATGACCGATAACCCTCGCCCGATCACCCATCTGTTTGCCTCCCTCGAGCTTGCAGCGAAGGAGTCCGGCGTGGCCGCTTGGCGCCGACTCCTCGCCGCCCGCGAGCACGTGACGGTGGGTCGCAGCGGCGCCGTGCTCGCGTTCGGCGACAGGGCAACTGAGTACTTCGAAGCTGCCGAGACGGTAGCCGCGTACACCGCGTTCGAGCCGCGCCGCGACTTCGGCGCGTGTGAGGAGTGGCACGACCCTCGCCGCGAGCCCCCGGAAACGTCGGCCCGATGATCTATGCTGATAGCGGCACAACGGACCCGCGGCCTCGACCTCTCCGAGCGAGAATCCGCACTCCGGCTGAGAGAGCCGCAAGGCTGGCCACACCGCGCGACGTCATCGACCGCGCACCGCCTGGCCGCCGCGCAGGCCCCGCCGACTTCCGTTCCCTGCTGCACTCAAGAGGAGTGACCCATCATGCCTAACCACATCCGCACCGTTGCCGAGATCCGCAACGGTTCCGACCACGACACCGCCGCCCTCAGCGACACGCTCGAGGCCATCGACCAGATCAGCGCGAGACTCGCCGACCTGCACCGCTCGGCCGGCAGCGCTGCACTCAACGCCTCCGCACAGCGCGAATGGGATGCGCTGGAGGCCCAGCGTTCCGAGCTCGAGGCGTACCGCGACGACCTCAACGGCGCCGCCCAGGCCGAGCTGGAGGCCCGCGCTCAGCGGGTCGCCGACTCCCGCGCACGGTGGGGCTCGCATTCCGGCATCAACGCACCGGCGGGTACGTCCCGTGACGAAGCGCGTCGCCGCGTCGACGAGCTGCGAACCGTTCCCGACGACGGTCGCGAGCGCCTCACTCGCGCATTCGAGCGCGTCGAGGCCGCTCGGGACGGCGCCGCCGAGCTGGACACGCTCTCGCGCTGGCTGCTGGTCACCAGCTCGGAGGCATACGCCCGCGCTGCCTCGAAGATGTTCCGCGACCCGGAGAACGGACACCGCGAGTTCACCCGCGACGAGCTGGACGCGTACCAGTCCGCGAAGGCTGTACAGCGCGCGATGTCGATCGGCACCGATTCGGCTGGCGGCTTCCTGCTGCCGACCCACCTCGACCCGACGATCATGCTCAGCAACGCCGGAGTGGTCGACCCGATCCGGCGACTCGCGCGAACCGAGGTGATCGCCACCGAGACGTGGAACGGCGTGAGTTCGGCCGGCGTCACCGCAAGCTGGGACGCGGAAGAGACCGAGGTCAGCGACGACTCACCGACCCTCGCGCAGCCCAGCGTGCCGACCCACAAGGGCGCGGCGTTCGTAGCCGCGAGCATCGAGGCCGCGATGGACACCACGATCGGCAACCAGGTGTCCGCGCTCTTTGTCGACGCCAAGCAGCGTCTCGAGGGCACCGCGTTCCTGACCGGCTCCGGCAGCGGCGAGCCGACGGGCGTCATCACCGCGCTCGGAGCAGGTCAGAAGGTCGCCACGGCCGTCGCGGACGCGCTCGCCATCGCTGACGTGACCGGGCTTCAGCCCGAACTCTCGCCACGTTGGCAGCCGAATGCGTCGTGGCTCGCGAACCTTGAGACCATCAACCAGCTCGGATCGTTCGAGACGACCAACGGTGCTCGCCGCTTCCCGGAGATCGACAACGACCGACTGTTGCGCAAGCTGCTGGCCGAGCACTCTGGCATGGAGACAGCCGGCGGCACGGCGGCCGCAGGCAACGACAACGTGCTTCTGTACGGCGACTTCAAGCAGTACCTCGTAGTCGACCGAGTGGGCGCGACCGTGGAGTTCATCCCGCACCTGTTCGGCACCGCCAACAACCGACCTACGGGTCAGCGCGGTTGGTACATGTACTTCCGCACCGGTGGGGACGCGCTGATCGACGACGCGTTCCGCCTGCTGACCGCCTGAGAGAAGACCGTCCCGCGTCAACCTCACCCGCCCGACCGGCTTGCGTCATCGCTCGCCACGGGGACGGGAATGGAAGGCCGGCGAGGGCTCCCCTTTCGGTGCCCGGAGACCCGACCTGCGCGCGACACCGCGGGCCGCCCAGCGTGCACTCGCACCGTGGGCGGCCCGCACACCGACCAACAATCTCTGGAGGCACGCAGATGGCATTCTGGATCCTCGACCAGTGGAACGACACGATCGACTACCCGACGCTCGGTTTCATCGCCGAGCCCGACGACATCCTGGAGGCGGACGCCGCACCCGACTCGCGGTGGTCCTCGACCGGCAGCGGGCCCGAGACGGTTACCCGCTACGGCGTAGGCGGTGACCCGTCCTATGTCGAGCCGACAGACGGGCACTTGCTAGCGTGGTCGGCTGCGGAGAACAGGTACGCGCCGGTCCCGTCGGCTGCGGCGACTGTCGCCGCGGCCGAGGCCGCGCCGGGCAAGGCCGAGATAGCTACACAGGCCGAGGTCAACACGGGCACCGACGACACGCGGATCGTGACGCCGCTGAAGATGGCGACGCGGCTCGCGGCCGCCTTTCAGCCGATCTCCGGCACCCTGACCGGCATCGCGGGCACCAGTCCGACCGCCGACCAGGTGATCTATGCCAACGGCGCGGGCACGTTCACCACGACGGGACTTACCTCGCTCGGACGCAACATCATCGACGAGACCACCACTGCGGGCGTGCGTGCGATCCTGCTAGCGAGGGCGCTGCGCAGAACCATCAACACGCAGACCGGCACGTCGTACACCCTCGTCCTGACCGACGAGGAGAAGGTCATCCAGGTCAACAACGCCGCAGCCCACACGCTGACCGTTCCCACGGACGCCGCGGTTGCCTTCACGAACGGCACGGAGATCGAGGTATTCCGGCTCGGTGCTGGCGCGGTGACCATCGCAGACAGTGGGGGCGAAGTCGCCATCCTCAGCCGCGGCGGACTCCGGAGCATCAACGGCCAGTACGGCTCGGTGCGGCTCCGCAAGGCCGCAGTGAACACGTGGGTGCTGACCGGCGACCTCGTCTGACGGGAAGCTCCTTTACTCCGAGTGCACTTCGGGCGGGCACTCGTCCCCCGGCGGCCGAGAGCGGGGGGGTACCGTCTCGACATGGCGACAGATCCTTGCAAGCTTTGCGGCGCGGCCGTCCGAATCGAGATGCACGAGGCACCCCGGGGGCTCGGGAAAACGTCCGGGCCGAGGCATGAGGAGCGGGTCTGCACCAGTCCCGACTGCCCGAGCAACAGCGGTCGTCGTCCGCTGGGCAAGAGCGTCTAGTGCCGACAAACAAGCGACCCCCGGCCACATTTCGGCCGGGGGGTCGCTTGTGCCTGTCGCTACCGCCCCACCAACCGCACCGACTCGCGGCCCATGTCGAAGGCATCCCGTACCCGCCGCTCCTGCCCTCGGATCGCGCCCACGACGGTGGCCGTACACCCGAGCATGAGCAGCGCCACGCCAGCGACCGACCAGGGCGCCGCGAGCATCCCGAGGCACGCGACAACGACCAGGGCCGAGCCGACCAACCAGCACGAGGCGATGACCAGCGTCCCAACGCTGACGGTTCTGCTCCCAAGGTCTGACAGCGCGCTCATCGCCATGCCTTGAGCCGCTCGGCGCCTGCGTCCCCGCAGAGCAGCCAGCCAGGGGGGACGTCGAGCGCGTCGGCAACACGCTCGAACTCGTCGAGGTAGAACGTCTCCGGGGCGTTGAGCCGACGAACCAGCCGTGCTCGCGGGACAGATGCCTGGCCGGCAAGCGAGCTGACGGAGATCCCGCGCTCTCCCATGCGGTGCATGATCCGCGCGCGGATGGCGAAGGTGGCTGCGGTGTTCACTGCACCGACTCAATCCACGCAGCCGCTGCCAGCGCATGTGCCGCGAGCTGTCGCAGATGCTCGGCCTCCATCGTCGTGCCCCCGTCGTCGCCGTAGAGCCAGAGTTCGCCGCTCACCGCGTCGTGCTCCGCACCCATGCGGAACTCGCCGATCGTCGGCCCAGAGTGGCGGCGGCTCAGGCTCGGCCCGGTGTCAGTCCACAGGGCGCGCCAGTCCCTGCCGTCGACGTGGTCCTCGTCGACCGCACGGCACCAAGACGGGCAGTCCAGGTGCAGCGCGGGGCGGGCGATGGTTTGTTGCGTGATCGTGCTGGATACTGCGTTCACGAGTTGCCTCCGATGTGGGCGATTCGAGGCCCCGGAGCCGGCAGAGCTAGTGCCGACCGGGGCCGAACTAATTGGCTGACGGGCCTCGATTGAAGCCCGCTGATTCATCCTCACCCCGAGTCGTGAGGCTTGTCCCGAGAACGGCGAAGGTCGCGCGTTCTGCGGCTCGCCAGTCCGTAGGGAGTCCGCAAGACGTCCGAATCTGCTCAACGGTCGTCAACGGTTCAGATCAGTGTTTGCGCAGGTGAGGGGCGGTTTTCCCACGTCAGTCAACGGTTGTCACCTACGTGGGGCGAGTTCGAGCTCTACTACGACATCTAGGTCGTAAACTGATCGAATAACTCATATTCATCACAGATGGCCCCGGGACCCCCCCGGGGCCATCGTCCCGTTCGAGGCACGGGGACGTCAGGGGTAATTTCGCCTTCGGAGGTTCGACTAGCCATCCGATCATATGGACATTATTCTGATCATATGAACTTCGGGGAGCCGTTCGGTGGCCTGATGCCGGGCGCGAGGGGCGCAGTGCTCGCAGTCCTGTTGCGCACGGGAGCGCCGCTCACGGGGCGGAGAGTTCACGCGCTCGCCGATGGACATAGTCTCGGCGCCGTTCAACAAGCCCTGAGAGACCTCGAGCAAATCGGCGTGATCACGTCCGAGACCATCGGACGCGCCGGCGTCCACCGCATCAACGAGGCCAACGAGGCGATTGCTCCCCTCCGTGCACTGGCTAGCCCGATCGAGATGCTGACTCGTGTCGTGCGTGATGCGGTCCAAGGGGTCGATGCCGTCATCGTGTTCGGGTCAGTCGCGCGCGGGGACGCGCACGCAACCAGCGACGTCGACCTCGCGGTGATTGCGCCGGAGGCTTGGGACGGACGAGCCGACCTGCAGCAGGAGGTCCAAGAGCGTCTCGGCAACGCCTGCGATGTTCTCCACCTGACCGGCGATCAGTTCGCGCGCGCGACCGAGGACCGGGAGCCGGTCATCTCAGAGATCCTCCGCGACGGCGTGCCGCTGGTCGGCACCTTGCCTCACCCAAGCCGCCGGAGGGCATCATGACCGCTGCCGAGAGCCTGAACTACGCCAAGCGCTATCTCCAGAAGGCCGAGGAGTACCTCGCTTCCGCCCTGGACAACCTCGACCTCGAGCGCGCGACCCCCGCGGCAGGCGATGCTATCCATGCGGGGATCAGTGCCAAGGACGCCATCGTCACCATGCTCACCGGCGCCACCAGCAAGGCGAAGAACCACGCCAAATCGGCAGCCGAACTGCGAACCGCTCTCGGGACACGACCCGAGTCCTGGTCAGCCGAGAAGGCTCTCCGCGAGCTGATCGCGATCAAGGGTGACGTCGAGTACGGCACAACCCTCATCACGCTCGTGAAGGCGGAACCGCTGGTCCGGCGCGGACAGGCGCTCGTCGAGCTGGCCAAGCAGATCGTGCGTGCCGGCCACTGAGGCGCAGGCGCTCAGGTCATCGCGTTGGGCACTGGATCGCTCCCGTGTCAGCCAGGCTGCTTCTGTCGGAGTCAGCAGGAACGGCCCAAGGTACGACATGCAGTCGACCTTTGTCGTAGCACGCGACATCAAGTTCGTTGCTGTCGTACGCTTCGCCCATGAGCGCACCCGCCTTCTACGACGAGCTCCGGGCCCTTCGGCTGGAGCGGCTGCTGGACGCCAGCGTCGAGATCATCACCGACGAGGGCTGGGACCGACTCACGATGACCCGCGTCGCCGAGCGATCCGGAGTCCCCCGGCAGAGCCTCTACAAGGAGGTCGGCACCAGGTCCGAGCTCGGTGAGGCCGTCGTCGCCCGCGAGGTCGAGCGCTTCCTGGCCGGCGTCCGCGACAGCATCGACCGTCACCCCGACTCGGTCGCCGACGGTCTCGCGGCCGCGGCCCGCTTCGCGCTCGACCACGGCGAGACCAACGCCGTCCTCAAGGCGATCCTCCGCCCCGGCCATGACCCCGAGCTGCTGGCACTGCTCACCGTCCGCCCCGAGGCCGTCCTCGGGCAGGCGGTGAAGGCCATCACCGATCGCCTCGACACGACCCCGACGACCGAGGCGCTGGTGGACACCATGGTCCGGCTCACGCTCAGCCACATGCTGCAGCCGACCGTCTCGGTCGACGAGGCAGTGGCCCGGATCGGCCGGGCCGTCACCGCCTTCGCGTGACAACGCCGGCCGAGCCGGAGCCTTCCGGCTAGAGCCCGCGCTCGTCCTCCACCATCGAGGTCAGGATCCGACGCGCGCGTACGCCGGCACGGTCGGCCTTGACGTTGACGTAGCGCCGCGGCGTCGTGTCCTCGTCAAGGCAGCGCTGCATCGTCTCGAGCACCGCGGTGTCACGGTTGGCCATCTCGTGGAAGACGGCGGCCAGCTGCGCACCCGCATCGGACGAGACCGCGGCACCGCGCCAGGAGATCTGCAGGAAGACATGGGTCGCCCCCGACGACTCGGGCGTGAAGCCGTGGGTCCGCACGAGCTCGAGCTCGGGACCGTCGGAGCCGGTGATGGTGTAGGTCTGCTTGTGCAGCCCGGGGGTCACGAACGCGCCTGTCTCCTTGCGGCCGAACGACTCGACGGTGTCGAGCCCGGAGACCTGGGCCTCCCACGGCGCCAGGGGCACCTTGGGCAGCTCTCGCGTGTAGGACACCGAGACCTCGGACACCTCCACCTCCTCCATCGGAGGCAGCGCCTCGATGCCCGGCGGCACCAGCTCCGGGTGCATCGCGAACACGTTGGTCAGGTCGAGGTAGTGCTCGTGCAGCAGCAGCAGGTTGGCGGCCACGTCGCGCCGCTCCCCCACGCTGCTCCAGCCATCGCCCTGGAGCCAGGGCGTCGACGGGGGCGGCCGCAGCCGTTCGCCACCGGGCGTGCCGGTCCAGACCCAGACGAACGGTGCGCGCTCGACGACCGGGAAGGCACGCACCTGCGCGCCCAGGGGCGGGTTGTCCTGCGAGGGCACCCTCACGCAACGGCCGGTCGCGTCGTACGTGCAACCGTGGTAGCCGCAGACGACAAGGTCCGCCTCGCGGTGGCCGGCCGACAGCGGGTAGGGGCGGTGGGCGCAGCGGTCCTCGAGCGCGGCGATCGAGCCGTCCGACAAGCGGAAGAGCAGGACAGGCCTGTTGGCAAGCCGTCGAGTGGTGAACCCGTCGCCGACCTCGTCGGAGGTGGCAGCGACGTACCAGCAGTCCCTGGGGTAGTTCATACGTCCAGCACCAACTTCCTCGACAGTGAGCGGGAGACGCAGAGCATGATCGTGTCGCCACGTTCACGCTCCGCCTTGGAGAGGATCGAGTCGCGGTGGTCGGGCGTGCCGTCGACCACGTCGGCCTCGCAGGTCCCGCAGATGCCTTCCATGCAGGACCCGAGTACGTCGACACCGGCCCCCTCGACCGCGTCGAAGATCGAGACGCCCTCGGGCACCGTCACGGTCACTCCCGAGCGCGAGCACTCCACCTCGAACGAGTCCAGCGCGTCCTCGGAAGCCACCACCTTCTTGGCCGCGAACCGCTCGAGGTGCAGGCTGCCGTCAGGCCACGACGCGCACCCCTCCTCGACTGCGTCGAGGAGCGCACCCGGGCCGCAGCAGTAGACCAGGGTGTTCGGCTGGGGTGTGCCGAGGACCGACGCGAGGTCGAGCAGACCCTTCTCGTCCTGCGGCCAGACCGTCACCCGGTCGTCGCTCCCGAGCTTGTCGAGGAACGCCATCGACGCACGGGACCGACCGCCGTACAGCAGGCTCCACTCGGCACCGCGCGCCTCGGCCGCCTCGATCATCGCGAGGATCGGGGTGATGCCGATGCCACCCGCGATGAACTGGTAGCGGGGCGACGAGACGAGGGCGAAGTGGTTGCGCGGGCCTCGCACGCGGACGGTGGCACCCTCCGCCAGCTTCTCGTGGACGTACGCCGAACCGCCCCGGCTGTTCGGGTCGCGGAGGACCCCGACCTTCCACGACGACTCGTCGGCCGCGCTGCCGCACAGGGAGTACTGCCGCGTGAGCGACGGGTCGAGAACGAGGTCGATGTGGGCGCCGGGGGTCCAGGACGGAAGCTGTGCACCCGTTGGGTCGGCGAGAGTGAGCTCGACGATCCCGTCTGCCACCTCGCGACGAGCTGCGACCCGCAGGTCGACCTCGCTCTCCGCGGTGTTCAGGACCCAGCCCTCACGGGAAGGGCGTTGTGCAGGTTGAGGAGCAGCGGGTCTCACGCGAGGCTGCTGACCGATCGGCGTGAGGGTGACCATCATCTTGGTGTAGCCCCTGACGAAGTTCGACTGCAGGTACTCCGGCTCCCCCACGACCTCGATGTCCTCGAACCGCGCCAGCAGCTCCTCCCACAGGATCCTCAGCTGCATCTCGGCCAGTCGGCTCCCCATGCAGCGGTGGACACCGATGCCGAACGAGAGATGGTGGCGTCCGTTGGGACGGCCGATGACGAAGTCGTCGGGATTCTCGAAGGTGCGCTCGTCACGGTTGGCCGACGCGTACCACATGACGACCTTGTCGCCCTTGCGGATGAACTGGCCGTTGAGGACGGTGTCCTGTGTGGCGATCCGGCGCATGTAGGCGAGCGGTGTCTGCCAGCGGATGATCTCGTGGACCAGCTTCGGGATGAGCCCATGGTCTGCCTTGAGCCGAGCGAACTCGTCCGGGAACTGGTTGAGCGCGAACACACCGCCCGACATCGAGTTCCGGGTGGTGTCGTTGCCACCGACGACGAGCAGGATGAGGTTGCCGAGGAACTCCATCGGCCTGTTGATCAGGTCCTTGGTGTCCTCGGACATCTGCATGAGGGTGATCAAGTCGTAGCCCGGCTTCTCGCCGGCGGCGCGGCGGGCCGCCTTGTCGTGCCAGAGGGCGCTGAAGCTCTTCGCCATGTCGGCGATGCCCTTGTACATCGCGTCCATGTCGGTCGAGCCGCCGGTGCCCGAGGCGCTGGCGGCGGCCAGATCGGTCCAGTGCACGAGCTTGCGGCGCTGCTCGTACGGGAAGTCGAGCAGCGTGGCGAGCATCCGCGAGGTCAGCTCGATGCTGACGTTGTCCACCCAGTCGAACGGCTCGTTGACCGGCAGGCCGTCGAGCACCTCCTGCACGCGCGATCGGATCAGCCCCTCCATCTCCTCGAGGTTCGCCGGCGCCACGACACCCTGGACCGCTCCCCTCTGTTCGTCGTGACGCGGCGGGTCCATGGCGATGAACATCTCGATGTCCAGACCCTCCGGCGGGGTTCCGATCACGATCTGCGGCTCGGCGGAGAACCTCTCGAAGTCCTTGTCCACGGTGACGATGTCGTCGTACCGGGTGACCGACCAGTACGGCCCGAAGGCGCTGTTCGCCTGGTAGTGCACCGGAGCCTCGTCGCGCAGGCGCTTGAAGTAGGACTGCCACTGTCCCTGGCCGTACAGGAACGGGTTGCTGAGGTCGATCTCGGTCAGCGGCAACTCGTCGACGTCGGGGATCCTCTCGTCCACGAAGACCGGCTGGCTGTCACCGAGCACCAGCTTCTTCGCCTTCTGGAACAGGTGCAGTCCTTGAATCTGCCGTTCCATCGGGATCGTCGCCTGGGCCTTGTTGATGACCTGGTCGAGAACGCTCATGACTGCAACCGCCTGTGGTGAGATGTGCCGGTGACAAAATTAGAGCATGAGTCGGCAGAAAAGACAATCTCTACCTTTTTGTCACCAAACTGGACAGAGTCAGTCGGATTGTCTGCGACCCCGTCGGAGCCGTTGCCCGGTCCTCCTCACCGCTCCCCTCCCAGCTCAGGATCTTCCCGGTCGCAGTCGTTGGCAAGGCATGGACAAGCTCGACGATCCGCAGGTGCATCCCGCTCGCCGCTGGTCTAGCGTTTGGGACCCCGACCAGAGGAGGCACATGTCCACGCAGGCCCAGCCGTCCGGCGCGTCCCAGGAGCAACGAGCCCGGGGGCACTTCACGAGCCGCAAGGTGTTCATCCTGGCGGCGATCGGGTCCGCGGTGGGCCTGGGAAACATCTGGCGGTTCCCGTACGTCGCCTATGAGAACGGCGGCGGCGCGTTCCTCATCCCCTACCTGGTGGCGCTGCTGGTCGCCGGACTGCCCTTCCTGCTCCTCGACTACGGGATCGGGCATCGCTACCGCGGCTCCGCCCCCTTGTCCTTCCGGCGCCTGGGCGGCGCCACGGCGGAGACGCTGGGTTGGTGGCAGGTCGGAATCTGTGCAGTCATCGCCATCTACTACGCGGTGATCATCGCGTGGGCGGTGCGCTACACGTTCTTCTCGATCGACGAGTCCTGGGGCTCGAAGCCGGACGCGTTCTTCTTCGAGGACTTCTTGGAGATGGCCTCGCCCGGGATCGGGCTCGATTTCGTCGGCGGGGTCTTCTGGCCGTTGCTGCTGGTCTGGATTGCCGTCATCGGAGTCATGGTGGCCGGCGTCCAGAAGGGGATCGGCGCGTTGTCGGCGGTGTTCATCCCCCTGCTGGTCCTCGCCTTCCTCGCGCTCGTCGTCCGCTCGCTGTTCCTGCCGGGAGCCGCGGACGGGCTCGACGCCCTCTTCACGCCGGACTGGGGCGCACTCACCGACGCCGGGGTCTGGGCGGCAGCGTTCGGCCAGATCTTCTTCTCGCTCTCGGTCGGGTTCGGGATCATGATCACCTACGCCTCCTACGTGGGTCGCAAGACCGACATGACCGGGTCCGGGCTGGTGGTCGGCCTCGCCAACTCGTCCTTCGAGATCCTTGCCGGCATCGGGGTGTTCGCCGCGCTGGGGTTCATGGCCCAGGCCAACGGGGTCGCGGTCGACGGAGTGGCACAGGAAGGTCTCGGCCTGGCGTTCATCGCGTTCCCGGCGATCATCTCCGAGGCTCCGGCCGGGGCCCTGATCGGCGTGCTGTTCTTCGGATCGCTCGTGGTGGCGGGTCTGACCTCACTGGTCAGCGTGATCGAGGTCGTCATCTCCGCGGTCCGCGACAAGCTCGACCTCGGCCGGGCCACCGCCTCCCTCGTCGTCGCCGTCCCGGCAGCGGTCGTCAGCGTCGTCCTGTTCGCCACCACCACCGGCGTGCCGATCCTCGACACCGCCGACCACTTCATCAACCGCTTCGGCATCCTGCTGGTCGCCGTGGTCAGCATGCTCGCCGTGACCTGGGTCTATCGCGACCTCGACCACCTGCGCGACCACCTCAACAGCACAGGGTCGGTGCAGCTGGGCAACTGGTGGCTCGTGCTGGTGGGTGTGGTCACCCCGGCGGCGCTCGTCTATGTGCTGATCGACGAGCTCCGGGCTGTGCTGGACGAGCCGTACGGCGGCTACCCGGACTGGCTGATCAACTCGATCGGATGGGGTTCGGCGGCGTTCGTCATCCTGCTCGCCGTCGTCCTCGCCCGACTTCCGTGGCGACGCACCGTGGACCTGAGCGTTCCGTCCGAGGAGGCTTCCCGATGACTACGTCCGCCATCCTGATGATGATCGTCGCCATGCTGGTCGTGTGGGGTGGTCTCGCACTTGCCATCGTCAACCTCGTCCGCACACCTCGCGAGGCACCGGACGAGTTCCACCGCGACCTGTGACCGGCGAAACTGGTCGCCCCGTTCTGCGTGCTGATTTCATCCGTGCGCGGTCCGCCCCGTCGGCTGCGCCGCCAGCGGAGGGTGCCCTCCCATCCTGAGGCTCAACGTCGGGGCACCGCCCACCGGAGGGTGGTCCCCTCCCCGGGCGCGGACTCGATGACGAAGGTGCCGCCGCGCTTCTCGGCCCGCTGCCGGATGTTCGCCAGTCCGCTCTCGACGACGCCCTCTGCGAGCCCGCGACCGTTGTCCGTCACCGTCAGCACGACCTGGTCGCCGACAGCCAGGTGGACCGATCCCGACGAGGCAGCTGCATGGCGGCCTGCGTTCGAGAGCGCCTCGCCGAGCACCGCGAGCAGGTCGGGGACGAGCTCGGTGTCGACCAGCGTGCGGACGGGACCCGTGAAGCCGAGCTCGGGGCGGAACTTGAGGGTCGCAGCAGAACGCTCGACGAGCCGCGTGACCTCTGCCTGGACGTCTTCCGCCGCCTCCGGGGTGCCGAGCGCGAAGATGGTGCGCCGGATGTCCTTGATGGTCGCGTCGATGTCGTCCACCGCCTGGTCGAGCCGCTCGCTGATCTGGGGGCGGTCGGAGATCCGAGCAGTGCCCTGCAGACCGAGGCCGACGGCGAACAAGCGCTGGATGACGAGGTCGTGGAGGTCGCGTCCGATCCGGTCCCGGTCCTCGAGCATCGCCAGCCGCTGTTCGTCCTGACGGGCTTGCGCCACTCTCAGCGCGAGCGCAGCCTGACGGGCGAAGCTGGCCGGCAGGTCAGCGGTCAGGGTGCGGTGCAGGTCCGCGTGCTCGGGCGTCCAACCGAGCGCGAGTGCACCGCGGATGCCCGTCGTCGCCGATCCGAGGGGGACCATCATCACCGGACCCATCTCCGGGCAGCCGGGCAGCGAAGCAACAACGACGCCCTCGACCTCCCGGACGTCGCGGATCGACACCGGATCGCCCGTCCGGACCACGGCCCAGGCGAGCGGGTCCTGCACCTGCACACCGGCGAGGTCATCGGCCGTGGCCTCGATGCCGGAGACGGCTCGCAGGGTCAGGTCGTCGGCGTCGGAGCCGACGAAGATCCAGGCCACGTCGGCCTCCGCGACGTCCCGGGCTCGAGCGGCGATCTCCTCGAGCGCGTCGTGGCTCGTCGGGGCGTCCTGCAGCAGAGCGGTGATCTCGGCAGTGGCCTGGAGCCAGGCCTCTCGCCTCGTCGCCTCCTCGTAGAGGCGGGCGTTCTCGATCGTCACGCCCGCCGCGGCGGCGAGGGCGAGCACGATCTCCTCGTCGTCGTCGGTGAAGTCGCTGCCGTCCGTCTTCTCCGTCAGGTAGAGGTTGCCGAACACCTGCTCACGGATGCGGACCGGCACCCCGATGAAGGAGTGCATCGGCGGGTGGTTGGGCGGGAAGCCGTAGGACTCGGGGTGCTCGGCGATGTCGTGCAGACGGACCGGCTGGGGGCGGTCGATGAGCAGCCCGAGGAGTCCGTGCCCGCGCGGGAGGTCGCCGATGCGGACCGCGTCCTCCTCCCCGATGCCGTGGTAGATGAAGGTCCGCAGGCGCTTGTCCGCCGCGTCGCCGAGCACGCCGAGCGCGGCGTACTTGGCCTCGACCACCCGGCTCGCGATCGCGACGATCCGGGCCAGCACCCCGTCGAGGCTGAGGTCGGCGGCCATCGTCACCACGGCGTCGAGCAACAGCTGCAGGCGGGCCTGCTGGTCCAGCGCGCCCTGCATGCGCGACTGGACCTCGCGGACGAGGTCCTCGAACTCGGCCGCCTCCAGGCCCTGGCTCTCCGTCGTCACGTCAGTCGGCTGCGGGCGGCGAGTGCTTCACCGCGAAGATCGCCGCCTGGGTCCTGCTCGAGAGGCCGAGCTTGGCCAGCATGGAGGACACGTAGTTCTTCACGGTCTTCTCGGCGAGGTACAGCTCGCCGGCGATCTCGCGGTTCGTCTTGCCGTGTCCGATGAGGTCGAGGATCCGCTGCTCCTGCTCGGTCAGTGCCGCCAGCTCCTTCGAGACCGGTGGTCCGTTGCGCACCCGCTCCAGCACCTGGGCGATCACCGAGGGGTCGAGCGTGGACTGTCCGGCCGCCACCCGTCGGACCATGTCGATCAGGTCGTTGCCGCGCACCTGCTTGAGGACATAGCCGGCCGCGCCGGCCATGATCGCGGCGAAGAGGGCGTCGTCGTCGTCGTACGACGTCAGGATCAACGCTGCAATCGAGGGGTCCAGGGACCGCACGTCTCGGCACACGTCGATGCCGGAGCCGTCGGGAAGACGTCCGTCGAGGATCGCCACGTGCGGTCGAAGCGCCGGGATCCGGCTCGTGGCCTCGACCGCCGATCCCGACTCGCCGACGACCTCGAGGTCGGGCTCGCTCTCGAGCAGCTCGCGGAGTCCTCGGCGTACGACCTCGTGATCGTCGAGCAGGAAGATCCGGATCGTGGCAGCTCCCTCCGGACGGGGCACGTCACTCATGACCCCACGCTAGCCGTCGTTCGCGAGTCGAGCACGGACAACCAACGGCCCGCCGGGCGGGGACCTTGGTCCCTAACGGTCCTCCGCACCGCGGGAAAGGCTGCTGTCAACAGCTGGAAGAAGGAGATGTGGACCATGATCGTCCGGGAACTGATGACGCACGACCCGATCGCCGTCCGGCCCGACACGTCGGTGAAGGACGCACTCCGCCTGCTGGACGACAACAGCATCACGATGTTGCCCGTCGTCTCGGCGAAGGGCCGGGTGCGAGGAGTGGTCAGCGAGGCCGACCTGATCCGCGACCTGGTGGATCGCGATCCCCGCGCCCAGGAACGGCCCCGCATCGAGGGCCGGACGCTCGATCGTCCACGGGTGGTCGCCGACGTGATGAGCAACCGTGCGCTGACCGTGCGCCCCGAGACCGAGGTCGCTGTCGCTGTCGACATCGCAACGTCGACCGGGGTCAAGAGCCTCCCGGTCGTGGATGCGCAGGACCGGCTCGTCGGTGTGCTCAGCCGCCGCGACGTCGTCCGGATGCTCGCGCGACGCGACGAGGTCCTCGAGGCCGAGATCGATGGCCTGTTGGTGTCCGTGGGCTTCCGGGACTGGCTCGTGGACGTCCACGAGGGGGTCGCCGAGATCGCCGGACCGGTCGACACCTCCGACCGCGGCCTGGCCCGCGCCCTGGCAGCCTCGGTGTCCGGGGTCGTCGAGGTCCACGTCGGCTGAGAAGCCGCCGTCACGAGAGTTGGGTCCCATGAGCCACATGACTGGCACCCGGGCGTCGGCTCCGTCGGCGGACCAGGTCCGAGCGATCGTCGAGCTCGCGTGCTCGGCGCCGAGCGTGCACAACACGCAGCCATGGAGGTGGACCGGCCGCGATGGCGGAGTCCAGCTCCAGGCCGATCGTTCCCGACAGCTCATCGTCGAGGATCCGGCCGGGCGCAACCTGATGCTGAGCTGCGGAGCCGCGATCGATCACTTCCTGGTGGCTGCCCACGCAGCCGGCTGGCACTCGGAGGTACGACGTCTCCCCGACGGTCCAGGCTCGTCGGTGATCGCCGACTTCCGGCTCCGCCGCGCGACCCCGTCCATCACGGCCGACGCGGACCTCGCCGCGCTCAGGGCCAGGTGCACCGACCGCCGCCGGTTCACGTCGTGGCCCGTGCCTGAGGATCGACTCGAGGGGCTCGCCGAGGCGGCCCGGCAACGCGGTGCCCACGCCCTGCCCGTCGTGGACGTCGGGATGCGGTTCCGTCTCGAGATGGCGGTCAACCAGGCACTGATGATGCGCGAGGGGGATCTGGCAGCAGCCGCGGAGCAGCGACGGTGGGTCGACCACGGCCCCGACGACGGTGTTCCGTCCGAGGTGGTGCCGGCCGAGGCAGCCGCTCGGGGCAGGCGCAGCAGGTTCGGCACCGGAGTGCTCGAAGACACCCGGCGCGACGTCGAGAGCAGTGACGGGTTGATCGTCCTGGGCGGCGCCACCGACGACGTCGCCGCCTGGTTGCGCACGGGTGAGGGGCTGAGTGCCCTGTGGCTGATGGCGACCCGCGACGACCTCTCCGTGGTCCCGCTCAGCCAGCCGCTCGAGCTCGACGCGACCCGCCGCGAGGTCCGTGACGCGGTCCTCGGCGGCAGCATGGCTCCCCACCTCCTCGTCCGCATCGGCTGGCAGGCCATCGGCCGCCGCGAGCTCCCCCGGACCTCACGCCGGCCCGTGGCCGACGTGTTCAGCGCGTGAGCCTCCGGTAGGTCGACACGGAGCCGTGCTGTGGCATGTCCGACCTCGTCGCCGGAGGCGAGCTGCGAACCGCGGCGGGTCAGCGGACGGGGCGCAGCTGCCGGGGCAGGTCGCGTGAGGCCACGTCGGCGAGGGCGAGGCGCAGCTTGGCGTCCACGACGTGGCACCCGTCGGGACCCACCATGACGGGGTTGAGGTCGAGCTCTGCCACCTCGGGAACGTCGACCGCGAGGCGGCCCAGGGCTCCGACCAGACGGGCGATGTCGTCGACGGCCGCCGGGGACGAGCCGCGGAAGCCGTCCAGGAGGGGCCAGGTCCGCAACGAGCGGAGCGCGCGGAGGGCTTCGCCATCGTCGAACGGCGGCAGCAGGAAGGCGTGGTCGTCCCAGACGTCCGTCGCGACGCCGCCCGCAGCCACCATGACCATCGGCCCCATCGCGCGATCGCGGATCACCCCGAGGGCCAGCTCCACACCGGAGACCATCGGCTGCACGAGCACGGCGCAGTCGGCACCGTAGGTCGTCTCGAACCCGGCGACGACGGCGCGCACGTCGTCGGGAGCGACCAGTCCGGTGCGCACCAGGCCGTGCTCGGTCTTGTGCACCACGTCCGCCTCGGCCAGCTTCACGGCGGCCGGGAGTCCGAGGTCGGCCGCGGCCTCCGCCGCCCGGTCCGCGCCGCGGACGACGCGTCCCACGATCTCGACGCCGTAGGTCGCCAACAGGTCGCGTGCCTGCTCCGGCGCGATCCAGCCGTCGTGCTGGTTGCCGCTCAGCAGACGGTCGGCAAGGTCGCGGGCCGCGCGCACGGTACCGGCGTCGGTCGGCTCAGCGGCGACCACGGTGGTGCGCCTCCACTCGGCGTAGCTAGCGGCCCGCCCCAGGGCACCCATCGCGGCCGCGGCGCTGCGGAACATGGTCGTGGACGCGTTCGCGGAGACGGTGCCGCCGAGCGCCACCGCGACCACCGGGCGGTCGGGATGACGCTGGCGGACCGCCGACAAGACGTCCCAGCAGGCGCCGAGGTCGTTGGTGCCGGTTGCGACCAGCACCGCGACCACGGCGTCGACCTCCTCGGAGGCCAGCACCGCGTCCGTGATCGAGCCGAGCTGTTCGGGCTCGGCGCCGGCACCGGCGTCCACCGGGTTCGCGGTGCCCGTCGTCTGGTTCACCATGCCTGCGATCCGCTCCCGGAGCGGCGGCGAGAACTCAACGACATCGAGTCCGGCGTCCTCAGCGGCGTCGGCAGCGAGCACGCCCAGTCCCCCGGCGTTGCTGATGATCGCCACGCGGCGCCCCGTGGGGAGCGGCTCCCGGGTGAGGAGCAGGGAGCTCTCGGCGAGCTCCTCGGCGTCCGAGCACGCGATCACGCCCGCTTGCGCGAACAGGGCCCGGACGCCCACCGCAGAGGAGGCGGCGGCCGCGGTGTGCGATGCGCCCGCCCTCTGTCCGCTTGCGGACCGGCCACCGACGACGGCGACGAGCGGCTTGCGCTCGGTGAAGCGGCGAGCGAACCGGGCGAACTTGCGGGCGTTGCCGAACGACTCGAGGTAGAGCGCGCCGCAGGTCACCGCCGGGTCGTCGTACCACGCCGCCAGCAGGTCGTTGCTGGACACGTCAGCCTTGTTGCCCAGCGACACGAAGTACCGGACGCCCACGCCTGTCTGTGCCACCAGGTCCATGAGCACGATCCCGACCCCGCCCGACTGGCTGGCCACCGCAAGCCCGCCCGACGGCGGCACGGCGCCGCCGAACGAGGCGTTGAGCCGCACGGCGGGGTCGTTGCAGACCAGTCCGAGACAGTTGGGGCCGACCACGCGGACGCCTCGGGCGCGCGCAACTGCGGACAGCTCGTGCTGGAGCTCGGCACCGCGCTCCCCCATCTCGCCGAAGCCGGAGGAGATGATCACCGCTGCGGCGACGCCGGCGTCGGCGGCGTCGACGAGCGCGTCCAGCACCCGCTCCACAGGCACCGCGATGACCGCCAGATCGATCGGGCCCTCCGCGTCGACGAGCGAGGCGTACGCCGGCACGCCTCCCACCTCGCGCAGTGTGGGGTGCACCGCGACGACGGGGCCGTGGAAACCGCCGTCGCGGATCCCCGTCAGCACGGCGGCACCGATGCCGGTGCGGTCGCGACGTACACCGTAGACCGCGACTGCTCGCGGCTGCAGCATCGGTGCCAGCGACCGGGCTTCGGACGCGAACTCGCGGGCGTCCGCTGCTGCCTGGACCCCGGTGTCCACGGAGGTCGGCAGCTCCAGGACCTGGACCCCGGACTCGAGCCGCCGCTCGAGGCGGAAGCCTGCGTCGGCGAAGACCCCGAGCATGTGGTGGTTGCCGGCGAGGACCTCGGCGCGGAACCGGCGGATGCCGCGGTCCCTCGCGGCGGCCGCGAGGTGCTCGAGGAGCAGTGTTGCGAGGCCGAGACCGCGGTGCTCGTCGTCCACGAGGAACGCGACCTCGCTGGCGTCGGGTCCGACGGGCTCGGCCGTGGCGAGGGCGACGAGCCGGCCGCGCGACACCGCCGCGAGCGCGATCGTCTCCGGCGAGCGGAGGACGTGGTCCACGTAGTCGTGCGCCGCCCGGCGCGCGACCGAGAAGAAGCGGAACCACAGGGCCTCGTCGGAGACCCGGTCGTGGAGGTCGTGCAGGGCGGCGGCGTCAGCGGGCTCGACGGTCCGCAGGACCGCGACCTCACCGGTGGCCAGCAGCACGTCGGCTGACGTCACCGGCCCGCCCTCCGGACCGGCATCTCCGCCAAGGGGCTCCAACCGCTGCCGAGCCTCCGGCCCGTGAGCGTCACCCAGCGAAGCCGGATCCAGGACTCGTCGGTCCGGGTCACCCAGGCCGGCGGACCCGGAGTGCGACGCTCCTCGTCGGTGAGTCCCTCCGTGGCGACCCGCTCACCGCGACCACGGGCGACCACCGACCAGCCGTGCCACCGCTCGTAGTTGGCGTGGTCGACCTCGAAGACCAAGGCAGCGCGCTCGGCGTACCTGTCGAGGAGAGATCCCGGCGAGGTGCGCAGCAGGACTGCCCCCTCGACGACCACGTAGTTGACGGGCACGATCTCCGGCCCTGTCGACCGGTTGAACGCCACCCGGCCGAACACGCCGGCGCGCAGCAGCTGCTCGCACTGCTCGTAAGGAATCTCCATGATCTCAGCCACGCAGCGATCGTCCGTCAGCGACAGACCGCGGGGGAAGGGTAGATCTGTCCGACCTCACGGGACCAAAGACCCCACCAGCAACTGACGCTCGGCCCTGCCGACGGCAGTGCGATTCCCGAGATCCTCCTACCAGGAAGCACCCAGAGAACGGGGTCGATCGAGACCCCACGACGAAGTGAGGCACAACGATGAGCGCCGTACAGCAGCAGAACGTCACCGTCCCGGTGAAAGAAGACGTCGTGACCCACCATCCCGCTCGCCGGGCACTGGCTGCCCTGCGCATCGGGTTCGGCCTGACCTTCCTGTGGGCCTTCTTCGACAAGCTCCTCGCGCTCGGCTACTCCACCGGCAAGAACCCGGAGACCGGGGCGATCGACCGGTTCGGTCCCGACGCGTGGATCAACGAGGGGAACCCGACCTTCGGGTTCCTGAGCTTCGGCGTCCCGGAGGACAACCCGTTCAAGGACTTCTTCGTCAGCATCGCCGGCGACGTCGGGACGAACTGGCTGTTCATGCTCGGCCTCCTCGGCATCGGCCTCGCCCTCACCCTCGGTGTCGGCATCCGTCTCGCCGGGATCACCGGCGCCGTCCTCTACCTGGCCATGTGGGTCGCCTCGTTCCCGCTGGAGAACAACCCGCTGATCGACGACCACCTCCTCGGCGCCATCACCGTCGGCGTCCTGGCACTGACCCTGGCCGGCGACACCTGGGGCTTCGGCAAGACGTGGGCGAAGACCAACCTGGTCCGCCGGTTCCCCGTCCTTCGCTGAGCTCCTCCACGGCACCGAGGGTCCCCTGACCGCCATGGTCAGGGGACCCTCCGCCGTCGCCCTGCGCCCATGGGCGTCCCGCCTACGCTGAGGGGATGGGCAACGACGAGGCGAGGAGGCGGCAGCAGGTCATCGACGTACTCACCCAGGCGTTCGACGACCTGCTGCGCTCCGACCCGCGCGGCTTCCGGACCAAGTTCCGCAAGATGGCCGCTGATCCGTTCGCGTTCTACCGGGGCTCGGCGTGCCTGTTCTACGCGGACATGGTCGACGTCGAGGATCGCTGGGCCGACGACCGCACGTCGCGCGTGTGGATCCACGGCGACCTGCACGCCGAGAACTTCGGCACCTACATGAACGCCGAGGGCCTCCTCGTCTTCGACGTCAACGACTTCGACGAGGCCTACCTCGGCCACTTCTCCTGGGACCTGCGCCGCTTCGTCGCGAGCCTCGCACTGATGGGCTGGCAGAAGGCCCTGCCGGAGGACGACGTACGCAGCCTCACCGCACGCTTCCTTCACTCCTACATCGACCAGGTCCGGCGGTACGACGAGACCGCGGACGACCTCGACGAGTTCGCCCTGCGGCTCGACAACACCGAGGGGGCCGTGCACGAGGTGCTGCAGGCCGCACGGGCGCGCACCCGGATCGGGTTCTTGGAGTCCACGACAGTCGTGGCGGACCATCAACGCCGCTTCCTCGACGGGTCCACCGCCCGGCACCTCAACGAGTCCGAACGCTCGATGGTCCTCGCCGCGTTCGACCGCTATCTCGAGACGATCCCGGAGTCGAAGCGGTCCGGACGCCCGGTGTTCTACGACGTCAAGGACGTCGTCGCGAGCACCGGCTTCGGCATCGGCAGTGCGGGCCTGCCGGCCTACAACGTGCTCATCGAGGGGTTCGACCAGGCGCTCGAGAACGACATCGTCCTCAGCATGAAGCAGGCCAACCGGCCCGCGGCGAGCCAGGTCGTGACGGACAAGCGCATCGCCGACTTCTTCGAGCACGACGGCCATCGCACCGTCGTGAGCCAGCGGGCGCTCCAGGCGCACACCGACCAGTTCCTCGGTTGGACCACCATCGACGGCACGGGGTTCGTCGTGGCCGAGCTGTCTCCGTACGAGGCGGACCTCGACTGGAGCGAGATCACCGAGCCTGACGAGATGGCACCTCTGCTCGAGGACCTCGGCCGGGCGACGGCGAAGGTGCACTGCGCGTCCGACGAGGACAGCGACGAGGAGCTCGTCGAGTTCCAGACCGAGAAGGCCATCCTTGCCGTCATCGGCAACGAGGAGCAGGCCTTCGTCGACGAGCTCGTCGAGTTCGCCATGGCGTACGCCGGCACCGCTCGTCGCGATCACGCGCTCTTCGTCGATGCCTTCCGCGCCGGAGACATCGCCGGCCTTTCCGCGATCCAGTAGGAACCCACCTCGGACGCGGCCGACTCACGGAGCACAGGACTTTGGTCTCAGGAACGACCGACCAATGGCAGGTCCCCTTCCCGCCTCACCGACGCAGACTGGAGCCCCACCGGCGCCTGCGCCCGACAGAGGAGTGACCACCATGGAACGGATGACGGACCGACGATCCGACCCGCTCGGCTGGCTCGACCACCCGGACGATGTCGACAGATCGGCACAGCCGGACAACCGCAGGAAGGGAGCACGGACCATGAACGACGAGCACTGGTTCAGCAGCAAGCTGCGTGACGTCGACCGCGAGGAGTGCCTCCGGCTGCTCAGGTCACAGCAGGTCGGCCGGATCGCCTTCGTCGACGACTCCGGTCCCGACGTGCTGCCGGTCAACTTCACCATGGACGGCGACGACCTTCTCGTGGCGACGACCGGGTACGGCGCGCTCGCCCGCGGCGCGACCGGCGCCCGGGTCGCGTTCGAGGTCGACGGCATCGACGAGTTCAACGAAGCGGGGTGGTCGGTCGTCGTCAGGGGCCGCGCCACGCGCGAGTCGACCTTCGGTCAGTCGGGCGCGCGGCCTCACCCCTGGGCCGACGGCACCCGCAACTACGTGCTCCGGATCGCCACCGACACCATCGCCGGCCGGCGGCTGATCCCCTCCTGACCTCGGCCGGCTCCTCGAGGACCTCGCCTGCTCGACGCCGTCAGCGACGAGGCTCCGGGGACCAAGGTCCCGCGACTGGCGGGTACTGCGGCCGTACCGTCGAGAGCGTTGCAGGCGGAGGCTGGATGCATGAACAACATCAACATCCCGTCAGGAAGCATCATCGTCGCGGCCGACGGGTCGGCCGATGCCGACCGCGCCGTCCGGTGGGCAGCAGAGCAGGCGTCCGTCGAACGGCGCCAGCTCATCGTGCTGACCGTGGCCCGTGAGATGCACCCGCTTGCGACGGCCGGCGTCGGCTCCGTCTACGTCTACCCCGACGTAGACATCCTCCAGCGCAGCCGCGAGCTCGCCGACGCGGCCGTGGAGCTCGCGGTCCGGCATCGCCCAGGCCTCCGCGTCGAAGGCCTCGCCGTCACCGGGGAGCCCAGCCGGGTCCTCATCGAGCACTCCGCCGACGCGCACCTCCTGGTCGTCGGCTCACGAGGCCGAGGCACCGTCCGGAGCAAGGTGCTCGGCTCGGTCAGCGCGTCGGTCAGCAGACACGCGAGGTGCCCCGTCGTGGTCTGTCGGCCCGGGTCGGAGCTGAAGGTCAAGAACGGGGTCGTGGTCGGCGCCGACGCGACCCGTGAGTCACTGCCCGTCCTCGACTTCGCGTTCCGGCAGGCATCGCTGCGGTCGCTCCCGCTGACCGTCCTGCACTGCCACTGGGACGTCCTGGCGACCGTTGACGGCCCGCGGCTCGGGCCCGAGACCGACCCGGCGCTCGAGACGAGCCGTCTCGCACTGGCAGAGTCGGTCGCCGGTTTCCGCGAGCAGTATCCCGACGTCCACACGACCGTGCAGGTCGCGCGCGGGCTCGCCAGTGAGGGCCTGGCCGCCATCGCGGACCGCCACGACCTCGTCGTGATCGGCCGACACCCCGTCGACTCGATCTCACGGCGGGTGGTCACCGCGACGGCCACGTCCGTCATCGAACGCTGCCACACGAACGTGGCTGTCGTGCCTGAAGGTGGTGCGGGACACCGGGGCCGGACGGACCGGGAACGCTCGTCCCGGACGCCTGTGAGCGGAAGCACGCCGTCGCTGTCTTGAGCTAGCACGTTGCGAGGTGCTGCCCTGGTAGCAGAACATCCAGCACCAGGAGCCAGCCATGCCAGACGTTTCCGACCTCACCAACAAGGGCCACGACTTCGTCGCCATGGCCGTGGGCGCAGCCGATGCCGTCGTCGGCGCCGCGCGCGACGCGGTCCGCGACAGGGCTCCTGGGTTCGAGAAGATGGCCGATCTCGTGCCCGACCCGAGCGACGTCGTCGACCAGGTCACCGCCACGGCCAACGAGCTGCTCGGCCTCGCGCAGGACGTCCAGAAGAAGGTCGTCGCCGCGCTCGCCGCCAACGCCTGACCACCGGCCACCGGGCCGGCGCGGGGCCCTACGATGGCGGCGATCACCATGCCGACCTCCGCCGCCTCCGACCGCAAGCTGCTGCTGGTCGTCGACGCGCCCTCGCTGCTCCATCGCAGCCACCACGCCCGGGCCCACACCAGGATCACCGACCTGTCCGGACGACCTGCGTGGGCCCTGCACGGCATGGTGCGCCAGATCATCGAGGCCATCGACAGCCTGGCCCCGGACGCGGTGATCTTCGGCCTCGACGACCGGACTGCGTCCGTGCGCCGCGAGCTCTACCCCGACTACAAGGCGGGTCGGGCGGTGAAGCACCCGGAGCTGATCGACCAGCTCGATCGCGCCGGCGCGCTGCTCGACGCCCTCGGGTTCGCGACCCTCACTCCGCCGGGCCTCGAGGCTGACGACGTCAACGCCTCCGGCGCGACCTGGGCCGAGCGCAACGACTGGAACTGCATCATCATCACCTCCGACCGCGACGCCTTCGCCCACATCAGCGACCACACCCGGGTGCTCCGGCTGATCGACGGCGGGCTCCACGGCTCTCCCCTGCTCAACCCCCAGCGCCTGCACGCGATGTACGGCGTCGCGGCCGACCGCTACCTCGAGTACGCCGCGTTGCGCGGCGATGCGAGCGACAACCTGCCCGGCGTGCCGGGCATCGGCGAGAAGACGGCTGCCCTGCTCCTCGAGCACGCGGGCTCGATGCAGACCGTCTGGGCCGACATCGACCACAACGAGGGTCGTGCGCTCGTCGCCGCCCTCGACTCGTGGGCGGAGGAGACCGGTGGCCGCAAGCTGGGCTCGACCGTCGTACGACGCCTGTCCGCGCCCGACGCGCGCGAGCGCTACGACTTCAACGTCCGGATCATGTCCGGCCGTGACGACCTCGACCTCGGCCTCACCCCCGACCGCCCTGGTACGCCGGGGCTCCTCCCCCTCGACATCGCCCGGGTCACCCAGGTTGTCGGCTTCCTCAACGTCCGGGCGACCACGGACCTCGCGGTCCGGGTGCTCAGCAACACCGACCCGGCGTCCGTCGCTCGAGGCTGAGCGACGCGGCAGGTGCCGCTACCCGTACGGTTGGGTTGTGAAGGCACTGCTCCTGGAGAACATCCACCCGACGGCCGTCGAGATCCTCGAGGGCCGCGGCTACCAGGTCGACCTGCGGGCCGGCTCGTTGGCCGAGGACGAGCTGATCGACGCCCTCGACGGCGTCAGCCTGGTGGGGATCAGGTCGAACACGAACGTGACCGCGCGCGTCCTGGAGTCGGCGCCCGGCCTGGAGGCGATCGGGTGTTTCTGCATCGGCACCAACCAGGTCGACCTGGACGCCGCCGCGGCGCGCGGCGTCCCGGTGTTCAACGCCCCCTACTCCAACACCCGCAGCGTCGTCGAGCTCGTGATCGCCGAGATCATCGCGCTGGCGCGACGACTTCCCGAGAAGACCCAGCGGATGCACGACGGGGTGTGGGACAAGTCGGCCAAGGGCAGCCACGAGGTGCGCGGCCGGACGCTGGGGATCGTGGGCTACGGCAACATCGGCACCCAGCTGTCGACGGTGGCCGAGGCGCTCGGGATGGACGTGGTGTTCTACGACACCGCCGACCGCCCGGCGCACGGGACGGCGCGGCGCGTGCGGTCGCTCAAGGAGCTGCTCGCGACCTCCGACGTCGTCAGCCTGCACGTGGACGGACGGCCGGGCAACGCCGGGTTCTTCGGTGCCGACGAGTTCGCCGCGATGAAGTCGCGGTCGATGTTCATCAACGCGTCGCGCGGGATGGTGGTCGACTACGACTCCCTGCGTGACCACCTGCTGACCGGTCACATCGCCGGTGCGGCCGTCGACGTCTTCCCCGCCGAGCCGAAGGCCCAGGGCGATCCGTTCGAGTCAGCCCTGCGCGGGCTCGACAACGTCATCCTGACGCCGCACATCGGCGGCTCGACCCAGGAGGCTCAGGAGGAGATCGGCTGGTTCGTCGCCGAGAAGCTCGCGCGGTTCGCCCTCGAGGGCAGCACCGCCTTGTCGGTCAACGTGCCGCCGGTGCTGCCGCCGGAGCTGACCCCCGGGCACCGGCTGGGACTCCTCCACCACAACGTCCCGGGAGTGCTGGCCGCGCTCAACGCGGCGTTCGCCGACGCGGGCGACAACGTGATCGACCAGCACCTGTCGACCAAGGACCAGCTCGGCTACGTCGTGGCCGACACGTCCGACCCGCTGTCGGTGGCCGCGCTCGAGCAGCTGCGCAGCGCCGACTACTGCCTCTGGGCGCGCACCTGGTAGTCGCGCAGGCCGCTCAACCCGCGCCGCGCATCTTGGCGAGCCGCGCGCGCAGAGCCGGCACCCGGTGGTCGTTGGCGCGCAGTCCGACGTAGGTGTCGCCGTACGCCCAGAGCAGCGCGTCGTCGAGCCGCCGTACGGCGCCCGGCGGGTAGCGGTACTCCATCCGCTCGCGGAGCAGGTCGGCGTCCACCGAGCGCAACACCTCGCCCAGCTCGGCGAGCGACGAGATGCCGAGCTCGAGGACCAGGCTGGCGATCCACGCGTAGTGGTCGGTGCGCGACCACCCGGCATCGGCGTACTGCCCGGCGAGGAACGCCGCCAGCTCGCGCGGACTGATCCGCGGGTCGTCGTCCTCGGCCCCGGCCGCGGGCCCGGTCACCCCCTCCCGCAACCGGTCCCTGATCGTCGAGAACTCCCGGTCGGCGAGCTCGAGCAGGCCTGCGGCCAGCGTGAACCGGCGGTCGAAGTCCGGGACGTGCTCGTCGGGGATGGTGCCCTTGTAGCGGATGTCGTGCTCGAACTCCGCCCACGCGTGCTGCAGGACGGTGCGGATCTGCACCTGGGCCAGGCGCCCGCGCAGCAGCTCGTAGCCGTCCTGGCCCTCCCGCACCGGGTCCAGCCCGACGAGCAGGTGGCGACTGGCGTAGCCGAAGCGGCCCTCGCTCGCCGTCTCCCGCCCCAGGTCGCGGTCGTCGTGGACGACGACCTGGTCCTCGAAGAGGTCGGCCACCGCCTGGACGTCGCTGTGCACGTAGGTGATCACCCGGATCCCGATGAGGTCGGTGATCTCCCGGATCGGGTCGGTGAACACCGGTCGGCCATCGACGGACCGCGCCGCCTTGGTCGCGAAGGACGCCACCGACTTCGCCCGACCGGTCACGCTGAGGTAGTTGATGCCTGCTTCGTCGAGGATCGTCGTCGCGAGCCCCACGAACTGGTCGGCGGCGAGCCGCAGCTCGGGCTGGATCTCGGCATACGCGCGGACCGCGGCGCCGGGGTCGTGGACCTCCTGCAGCCTCCGCTGCCCGCGAGGCGTCGCGACGAGGTCGGCCGGCAGCATCGGGGTGACGATGTAGCCGGTCTCGAAGTCGCCGTAGGTCGTCGTGTCCTCCGGACGCCGGGTCGCGTAGAGCGCGATGTAGGCGCACAGGACCGCGTCGACCTGGTCCTCGACGACCCGCAGCTCGCTCTTGCGGCCGGCCGTGTCGACGGCGTCCCGCAGCGCCCGCCACGGCGACCGCTGGGCGTCCATGCCCGGCCGCCCCTCGACGAACAGCGGCGGGCGGGCGCCGGCGAGCCCCTCGATGAGACCGAGCAGCACGAGCAGCTCGGCGCGCAGGTGCTCGCGGTCGCGTCCGCTCTTGTCCTTGTACTGCAGGATCCGCCCCAGCCGGAAGAGTGCCACGGTCGCCGGATGTGGATAGACCTCGATCGCCCGACGCGCCCGGCCGGAGCGCGGGTTCATGTCGAGCCCGAGCCGGGCCGCGATCCGGGCACCGCGCGGCTGGTCCCGGAACTCCCGCTTGGCGGTGTTGGACGGATGGGCACCGGCGTCGAACCGCGAGAAGTCCCGGTTCAACGCGGCCTCGGCAGGTCGGTTGCCCGCCGCGTTGACGACGATGAGCGGTGCGTCGATCGCCACCAGGCACTCGCCCTCGACGTACGGCTCCAGCGCCGCGACGATCTGGTCGTCGGTCTTCGCGGCCGACACGTGCACCAGGTTGCCCTCACCGTCGACGACGGCGAGCCCGGTGGGCTTCCGATCACCCCAGGCGAGATCGACGCCGACGAAGTACATAGGGCGAAGCCTGCCCTACTCCGCCTGCGCCGGTCGCGCGCCGGTCCACACGACCGCGGCGCGCGACCGACGGGTCAATCAGCACGGAGGGGCGCGCCGACCTCGTGCAGGTGCCGCAACGCCAGGCCGTACGACGCGAGCAGGTTCGCCTCGGAGTACGGGATCCCGCGCACCCGGCAGTGCCGCTCGATCACCGGTTGCGCGCGCCTGAGGTTGGGCCGGGGCATGCTCGGGAACAGGTGGTGCTCGATCTGCAGGTTGAGACCGCCCATCGCCAGGTCGAGCAGGGGGCCGCCGCGGATGTTGCGCGAGGTCAGCACCTGCCGTAGCAGCGGGTCCGTGTCCTGCTCCGCCGTCAGGACCGGCATCCCCTTGTGCGACGGGGCGAAGGAGCAGCCGAGGTACAACCCGAACAGCGCCTGGTGCACGAGGAGGAACACCAGGCCCTGCGCCCAGGTCAGGGTGGTGATCAGGAGGGCGAGGTAGAGGACGACGTGGGCGAGCAGCAACACACCCTCGGTCCTCCGGTGGCGAAGCCCGGGCCGGAGGACGGCCTGGACGCTGGAGACCCGGAGGTTGAAGGCCTCGAGCGTCAGCATCGGGAAGAACAGCGCCGCCTGGTGGCGCGCCAGCCAGGCGCCGACGCCACGCCGTGCGCCCGCCTGGCTGGCGTCCCACACGAAGGCGCCCACGGCGACGTCGGGATCGGTCTCCAGGTCGTTGGGATGGGCGTGGTGCGCGTTGTGCTTCGCGACCCACCATCCGTAGCTCAGGCCGTTGGCCAGGTTGCCGTGCACCAGGCACAGCACCGTGCGAACGGGGCCGCGGCGGGCCACCTGGCGATGGGCGACGTCGTGGGAGAAGAACGCCATCTGCGTGGACACGAGGGCGAACGCGGGGGCGAGCAGGATCGCCCACCACGACTCGCCGAGCGCGAACAGCCCGACCACGACGAGCGCGAGCCCGGCCAGGTTGAGGCTCCCGAGAAGCAGGTAGTACCACGGGCGGGGACGCAGGAGGCCGAGTCCGCGGACCTCGCGGACCAGCTCGCTGTAGCCGCTCCCCCTGTTGCCGCCGATGGTGCCGCCTCGGACTGGCGTGCTGACGGGCCCGGTAGAGGGCATCGAGACTCCCGGCTGGTTCGCTGACTGCGCCGCCGGGATCTGGGGAGGCCTGTACTGCGAGCGTACGCCGCTGACCCCACCCACGGAAGCGTCCGTACGACGAGGTGGCCCGCCGACGCCGAGGTCAGGCCTGCGGGGGGCGCAACCGCTCCATCAGGTCCCGGTCGGTGACGACGGCGCGAGCCACCTCGGTCAGGCGCATCCGGTGGGTCCGCGCGTGGGTGCGGACGATCTCGAAGGCCTCCTCGACGCCGACACCGAGTGCCCGGGCGACCGCTCCCTTGGCCTGCTCGATCACGATCCGGCTGTTCAGGGCGAACTGCAGCTGCTCCGACATCGTCTCGGCCCGGGCGAGGGCGCGCTCCTGGAGGATGGCGATCGTCGCGAAGTCGGCGAGGGACTGGACGAGCCGGACGTCGTCCACCCCCATCACGTCACCCGGCCGGCCGAACACGTTCATCGCGCCGATGACGTCCGCGCGGAGGCGCATCGGGAACGCGTGCACCTTGCTGATGCCGGCGGCGATGGCGCGGGGGGCGAAGTTGGGCCAGCGTTCCTCGGCTCCCGCGAGGTCCTCCTCGATGACTGCCTGGCCGGAGCGGTAGCACTCGACGCAGGGCCCCTCGGAGTGCTGGAGCTGCAGCAGCTCCAGGGTCTGGGCGTCCTCGCTCGACGCGGCGACCTGGTTGAGGCCGCCCGACAGGTCGCTGAGAAGCAGGCCGACCGCCGGCGACCCCGTGACCTCCGAGGCATGCACCGCGAGGTTGTGCAGGAAATCGATGAGGTCGAAGTCGTTGACGAGCGTGTCGGCCACGTCGACGAACAGGTCGGCCATCCGGTTGGTGCTGATCACGACATCCACTTCCCAGCTTCATTGCGGTTCCACGCCCGTTGTGGGCCCAACATCCGACGGAAGCACGTACCCGTCGATCACGCTGCGCGCGAGGTCGCTCAGCGAGAGTCCGTTCGCGAAGGCGTGAGCTCGAAGGCGCACCATCGCCTCCCCCAGGGAGATGCCCAGGTCCACCATGACCATCCCCTGCGCCTGCGCGACTTCGGCGCGGTGTGCGGCCGCGCGGGAGAACCCGGCCGAGAGGCTGCCGTCAGCGTTCGTCGCGTCACCGTCCAGCAGCATCCCGACACCGATCTCTGCGAACGCCCGGGCGAGCCGGATCTCCTCGCGGGACAGCGGGCCGGCCTGGCCGGCGTACAGCTCGAAGGTGCCGAAGGCGACCGCACCGAGGTGCAGCGGAAAAGCGAAGACGGCCCCCACGCCCTGTGTGATCGCCGCGGCCCGGAAGCCGGGCCAGTCGTCGCCGTCAGACCCTGCGAGGTCCGAGACGAGCACGGGCCGACGGACGCCGTACGACGTCGTCCCGGGGCCCTCGCCGACGTCGAACTCGAGCTCGACGAGCCGGTGGTTCGGGCCCTCGGCCGCGACGACCATCCCCGCCGACCCGCTCTCGGGAAGCAGTCGGACCGCGGCGCTCAGCAGGTCCAGGCGTCCGACCGCGGCCCGGCACAGCCGTTCGAGGGCCTGCACGGACCCCTCGAGATCGCCAGACGGCCGGACGGCAGCGATGATCGCGACCGGGTCGGGGTGGTCGCTCACGGCATCGTCTGGTCCACCATCGAGACCGTCAGGGCCACCTGGTCGTCGGTCCGCGTCATGAACCGGACGGGCATGCCGGGCAGGTCCCGGGCGAACCAGAAGACGCTCTCGGTCGCACCCTCGCGCACGGTGTAGCGCAGGCACGCGAGCTGCCCGAGCGGGGTCTCGATCCGCTCCGGCTCGATCGTCGTCGCGTCGACCGGGAACGAGGCGTGCCCCTGCAGCTCGAGCCAGGTCACGGGGACCACCTCGGGCTCACCGAGGGGGACGCCGTCGAGAGAGAGGTGGAACCGCTCGAGCGTGGCCCCGTCGTCGTCGCAGGCGGCGTACCGGTTGATGCGGAGGTACGGCGTCTCGCCCTCCGCCTCGACGCGGACCCGGATCTCCTTGCCGACCTGCGTGGCGGCGCGGATCTCCGCGGCGGTGAACGGCGTGGGCGCGGTGCCCGGCGCGAGGACGTGCGGGTCGTGCGCCTCGCCCGTCCCGTCAGCCATCTGACGAGGTTAGCCCGCCTTGACCAGCATCAGGTTCGTCTTGCCGGCGTGCCGCAGCTGCCCGACCTTCTGGTAGCCGCGCCGGCGGTGGAACTCGAGCGACGGCACATTGGTGTCGTAGACCTCGAGGGCGACCGGCAGGTCGGACTCGATGGCGTCGTACAGCCGCGACGCGACGCCCTGACGGCGGTGCGTGTCGGCGACGACGATCCGGTCGAGGTAGACGTAGTCGTCGAGCCGGTCCTCGAACCACTCGTAGCGCGAGGAGTCGTAGGTCGCGCCGGTCGGGAGGGTGATGACGAAGCCGGCCACGTCGCCGTCGTCGTCCAGGACCAGGGCCTGGTCGGCCTGCTTGACCAACAGGGCGGCGGACTCGTAGTCCAGCGGTCCGACGCCCTCCAGGGCGCCTTGGTTCAGGTCGACGATCGTGTCGATGTCGTCGGGCTCGATGGGACGGATGGTCGTGTTGTCGACTGGGCTCATCCCTCACGACGTTACGGCGGACGGTTGCGGCCTGGCCAATCGAACCCGCCGTTCGTGGGCCTTGTCACACCGCGCGCCCGGGCGTGTCGCGGCGCTCAGCCGGTCCAGGTGTGCAGCTCGAACGGGATCCCGTGCGCTGTCAGCCAGGCGGTCTCACCGCGCCGGACGAGCTCGCCCGACCGGGCCGCGAGCAGTGCGACCAGGTCCACGCCGGCCGCGCCGTCGAGCGCGGCACGGACGGCGGAGAGGTACTCGGGCTCGACCCGGATGAAGTACTCGTACTCCTCGAACAAGGGGTGCCCGCCGAGATCCTGGCCGTCGATCGCGAGCCGACCGGCGTCGTCGTACCCGGCCCGCACCACGAGCGTCTCGCCCCGATAGATCTCCCGCATCGCCTCGCACCGTACTGCCCCGCGAGCCGTCACGCCCTGAGCTGTCATGCCCCGAACTGTCATGCTCCGAACTGTCATGCTCCGACCATGAAGCTCCCCTCCCTTCCCAGCCAGCGCGACGTCTTCCTCAAGACCCTCGACGTGCACCAGGCGGTCTACGAGAGGTCACGAGGCGTGCTCGGCCACCGGCTCCTGGCGGGGATGCCGACGCTGCTGCTCCGCACGACCGGTCGCAGGACGGGCCAGACCAGGACGACGGCGCTCGTCTACGCGGTCGACGGTGACCGGCACCTGGTGGTCGGCTCGAACGGCGGCGCCCGGCGGGACCCGGCCTGGGTCCTCAACCTGGAGGCCGAACCGGCGGTCGAGATCCAGGTGGGAGTACGACGCACGCGGGCCACCGCGAGCGTCGTACGGACCGACGACCCGGACTACGAGCGCCTGTTCGCGCTGTGCAACAAGGCCAACCGCGGCACCTTCGCGAAGTACCGCACCCGCACCGACCGGCCGCTCCCGGTCGTCGTGCTCACCCCACGCTGAGGGGGCGGGCACTGACGAGCCCGATGTCCCGGGTCAGCGACGGACCGCGATCACCCGGACGACACCCGTGACGGAGGAGCGGGCGACGTCGATGACGGACGACAGGTAGACGCGTGGCATGCCTTCCCCTCCTGGCGATCGTGACGAGGACAACACGAACGTAGGACCGCGCGCGGCGGCCGATAAGGTGACCGACGGCCACAGAGTTACTAGATTCGGCCAGGTGACCCTCGTCGAGCCGCCGATCTCTTCCGAGGTCTCTCCTGGAGCCATCGCACCCCGACCGCCGACCGGGACGCTCATCATGGCGAGGCTGGGCATGGAGCGCGGGTTGTCCGAGACGGACGTGCTCACCGGGTCCGGGATGGCCCTGGCGGACCTCGAGGACCCGGACAACGAGGTGGCGGCCGAGACCGAGACCGTCGTGATCCGCAACCTCGCCGCCGCCGCAGGGCCCGGAGCGACGTGGGGCCTGGATGCCGGCTGCCGCTTCCATGTGACGACCTTCGGCATCTGGGGGTTCGCGCTCGTCAGCGCACCGACCGTGCGGGCCGCCGTCGAGATCGGGCTCCGCTGGATCGACCTCACCTACGCGCTCACCGCGCCGTCCGCCGACGTCGACGAGCACGGCGACCTGCGGATGACGTTCCGGACTCCCCCGGAGGCGGACGCCGTCGCGCGCTTCGTCCTTCAGCGCGACATGGCGGCGGTGCAGACCATCATGGTCGAGGTGCTCGGCCGCGGGGCGCGGTTCCGCCGGGTCACGTTCACGCACGTCCCGGCGCCGGAGTCCGTGGCGCGGTTCGCCGAGGTCTTCGGCATCACCCCCGAGTTCGGCGCTCCAGCCAACACGGTGGTCTTCGACCCCGACATCCTCGACACCCGGCTCCCCCAGGCCGACGAGCACACCGCCGCCCTCGCCCAGGCCCAGTGCCGGGCACTCCTGGAGCGGCGTCGGTCCCGTCCGGGTCTCGCCGGTCAGGTGCGCGACCTCGTCGTCGCCCGCCTCCGCGACGTCCCCGCGGCGACCGAGATCGCGGCGACCCTCAACGTCAGCGAGCGGACCCTGCGCCGGCGGCTGGCCGCGGAGGGCACCTCGGTCCGCACGCTCGTCGACGAGGTCCGGGCCACGCTCGCCGCGGAGTTCCTCTCGTCAGGAAGCCTCACCATCGCCGAGATCGCCGAGCGCCTGGGCTACGTCGAGGTGTCGAGCTTCTCCCAGGCGTTCCGCAGGTGGCACGGCGTCAGCGCGCGGCAGTACGTCGCCGCGACCGCCACCTGATCTCCTCGCCTGCTCAGGGCTGCTGGCCGAAGATCGCCTCCACGTTCGGCAGGCCGACGAAACGGGAGGCCGTGCCCGCGTCCGCGAGCTCCCGCGCCGCCTCGAGGAAGCCGCCCCAGGCGGTGCGCGCGAGCGTCCCGCCGACGCTGATCCGGCGTACGCCGAGCTCCGCGGCCTGCGCCACGGTGACGAACGGGGCGTTGATCAGCAGGTTGACCGGCTTGGGAGCGACGGCCTGGACGATCGCGGTGACCTGCTCGACGGACTCGATCCGCGGTGCGTACAGGCAGTCCGCGCCGGCCTCGGCGTAGGCCTGGAGCCGGCGGATCGTCTCGTCGAGGTCGGGCCGGCCCACGACGAAGCCCTCGGACCGTCCGGTGAGCAGGACTCCGGTGCCGGTCTCGTCGATCGCCTGGCGAGCCGCCCGGACCCGCTCGACCGCCAGGTCGAAGTCGTACAGCGGCGCGGCGTCGTCGCCGGTGGAGTCCTCGATCGAGAGCCCCGCGACGCCGGTCGCGGCTGCCAGCCTCACGTGGTCGGCCACCTGCTCGGGGTCGTCGGCGAACCCGCCCTGGAAGTCCGCGTTGACCGGCACCGCCACCGCGTCGGCGATCGTGCGGAGGTGATCGAGGGCCTGCGGCAGCGTGACGCCGTTGTCCGGCAGGCCCAGGGTCCAGGCGGCGCCGGCGCTCGTCGTCGCCAGCGCCGGGAACCCCATCAGCTCCAGCGCGCGAGCACTGCCCGCATCCCAAGGATTCGGCATCACGAAGCACCCGGACGAGTGCAGCTGGTGGAAGGCGGCGATCCGTTCGGTGCGCGGGTCCATCCCCGAAGTGTGTCAGGCCACGGCGGGCCGCGCCGCGAGTCGGACCCGCTCCTGATCCTTCGACGCGTCGGTGCGGGTGAAGGTCGCTGGGGATCCGGCCTCCTACCGCGAGGGCCAGCCCAACTCGCCGAGGTACCAGCCCGCCGAGGTCAGCACCACCACGATGAGCAGTGCGAACAGCAGGCCGCCGGCAACCGGCAGGAACCAGCCCGGAGCGCGCTTCGAGCGGACCGCCACCACCTTGACCACGACGGCGCCGAAGACCCCGCAGGCGAGGACCTCGTGCACCACGCCCCGCAGCGGGACCTCGTAGCCGTGCACGGTCCCCGTCTGGAACCCGAACGCCCAGATGCAGTGGTAGCCGACGAACACCGCCAGCAGGAGGGCGACCGCCCCGGAGGCGCGGTGGGCCATGCCGAGCCAGGAGGGCGCCCTGATGCCGAGCTTGCCGTAGAGCCACAGGGCTCCGACGACCTGGCCGACCGCCAGCGCCCCGATCACCGTCGAGACGGCGACCTTCATGTCCCGGACGTCCTTGAAGCCCAGGGTCGTCGTGCCGTCGAGGGTCGGGTCGTGCACCTTGCTGAACACTCCGACGAGCAGCGCGACCACCGCGCCGGCGGCGAAGGCGACGAGCGGCACGGCCAGGCTCTTCTGCGCGCCCTGCCGCGCGGTGGTGTCTGCCATCCGCTCAGGATGCTCCGGTCCGCGACCTTTGGGTAGAGCCCGAACGGGTCAGGAGCGGCGCGGCCTCAGGTGAGTTGCAGCCCGAAGATGTCGAGGTCGGTGAAGACCAGGATCGGCCACAGGGCCACGTGCAGGCCGTAGGTGAGTGGCTTGTCGGTGCCGTACACCTCGTTCAGGTTCGCGTGACCGTCGGCCCAGAAGAGGCCGACCAGGACCCACAGGGCCCCGATCATGACCGCGGCGCCCAGCCACTCGGAAGCGGCCATCGGCTTGCGCTCGGTGTCGGCGGCGTCGGCGGTGGTCATCGGTCTCCCCCGGTCTGTCGGTCGCGTCCCGCAAATACTACATACGCGTAGTAATCGGTCAAGACCCCTGCCGGATCGCGGCGAAGAAGGCCCGCATGTCGTCGGTGAGCTCGACGATCTCGACGTACGGCGCACCCCAGCGCGCGCCGTCGACGTACGCGAAGGACATCAGCCCGCCTGCCATTGCCCCCTGCTGGACGATCTCCAGCCCGGCGGCCCGAGCCCGCCCGATGGCTGCACCGAGGTCGTCGGTCTCGAAGCAGAGATGGTGCAGCCCCGGTCCGGACCGCGCGAGGAACTCGGTGTAGATCGACTCCCCCTCGACCGGCTGGATCAGCTCGAGCTGGAGGTCACCGGCGTACGCCAACGAGACGTGAGCCGTGAAGTCGGCCGGCGCTCCTCGGTAGGTCGCCTCGTCCGGCCCGAACCGGACGTCCGGCATCCGGGTCCAGGCTCCCGCCCCGAAGTGCCGGGTGTGGAACTCCTCGGCGGCCGCGATGTCGTCGACCACCCAGCACAGCTGGATGACCGGGCCGGATGCGATCGTCATGCGCCGACCCTAGATCGCGGAGGCGCCCGTCTCCCCGGTCCGCACCCGCTGGACGGACTCGATCGGACTGACCCAGATCTTGCCGTCGCCGATCTTGCCGGTGACGGCGGAGGTCCGGATCGTGTCGATGATCGACTCGACATCCGGGTCCTCGGCCACGATCTCGACCCGGACCTTGGGCACCAGGAGCACGTCGTACTCCGCGCCGCGGTAGACCTCGGTGTGCCCCTTCTGGCGGCCGTAGCCGCTGACCTCGGTCAGCGTCATGCCCGCGACGCCGAGCGCCTCGAGCGCCTCCCGGACGTTCTCCCACCGGTGCGGGCGGATGACGGCGGTGATCAGCTTCATCTCTCGGCTCCTCGCCTACTCGTTGCGCTCGTGGCCGCCGAAGTGGGGCCGCCCGCCCGCAGCGGCATGCAGGTCGTACGCCGTCTCGGCATGCAGCACCAGGTCGACGCCGGCGGTCTCGTCATCCTCGTCGACCCGGAAGCCGATCGTCTTCTCCAGGACCCACACGATGAGCGCGGTCATGGTGAACGAGAACACCAAGGTGGCCCCTGCCGCAACGAGCTGCTTGCCGAGCTGGTCCACGCCCCCGCCGTAGAGCAGGCCGTCGACTGCAGTCACGTCCGAGGACGCCAGGAACCCGATCAGGATGGTGCCGACCAGGCCGCCGACCAGGTGGACGCCGACGACATCGAGCGAGTCGTCGTACCCGAGTCGGTACTTGAGGCCGACCGCGAGGGCACAGGTCGCGCCGGCCGCCAGGCCGACCAGCAGCGCACCCATCGGCGTCACCACCCCGCACGCCGGCGTGATCGCCACCAGGCCGCTGACGACGCCCGACGCCGCACCGAACGACGTCGCGTGGCCGTCGCGCACCCGCTCCACCGCGAGCCAGGCGAGCAGGCCGGTGCAGCCGGCCAGCAGCGTGTTGACGAAGGCGACGGCCGCAAGGTGGTTGGCACCGAGCGCGGAGCCGGCGTTGAAGCCGAACCAGCCGAACCACAGCAGGCCCGCGCCGATCATCACCAGGGTCAGGTTGTGCGGCTTCATCGGGTCGCGACCGAACCCGACGCGACGGCCGAGCACGAGCGCCGCGGCGAGGCCGGCGGCGCCGGAGTTGATCTCCACCGCCGTGCCGCCGGCGAAGTCCAGGGCACCGAGCTCGTTGGCCATCCAGCCCCCGACGTGGTCGCCGTCGCTGAAGTCGAAGATCCAGTGCGCGACCGGTGCGTAGACGAGGACCGTCCAGACGGCGCAGAAGACCAGCCAGGTGCCGAACCTGGTGCGGTCGGCGATGGCTCCGGCGATCAGGCCGACGGTGATGACTCCGAACAGGCCCTGGAACAACGCGAACAGGATCTTCGGATACGTCGCCTCGGGGTCCGGCTCGAGCAGCCCGTCGAGACCGAGGTACTGCGTCGGGTCGCCGAACAGGCCGAGCGCGACGTCGTCACCGAACGCGATCGAGAAGCCGACCAGCGCCCAGACGACCGTCACGACGGCCAAGGCGCCGAGCACCATCATCATCATGTTGAGCACGCTCTTCGAGCGCACCATGCCGCCGTAGAAGATGGCCAGGCCGGGTGCCATCAACAGCACCAGGGCGGCGGACGCGAGGAGCCAGGCGGTGTCACCGGCGGCGGTCGCGGTCGGGTCGGCAGCAGCGAAGTACGTCGTCATCGAGTCCTCACGGTCCGGCTCGACTGATCTGCGGCCGAGCAACCGCACTAGGTTCGGGGCAACGTATTTCGTCGGCGTAACAGGCTCGTCGTACGTGTTACGTCTGGGTTAACAGGTACGACGAGCCGGCTGTCGGTCAGCGCGCGCCGGGGCGGCGCGACCACGCGAGACTGGCGAGGGCCAGGGCGCCGACCAGGAGGCCGAGGTCGCGCAATGCGACATCGAGGAACTCGCCCATCGTGACCAGGTTGAGGATGATCCCCCCGAGCCAGGCGGCGACGAGGAGGGCGCCGTAGCGGGGCGCGACCGCGACGAGGACGCCGGCCGCGACCTCGATGACGCCGACCGCGAGCATCGCGTCGTGGGCCGACCCGGGAACGAGGTCGTTGACCCAGGGTGCGAGGTAACGCTCCCAGTCGGTCAGCAGCTCGGCGAACTTGTCGAGGCCGAACGCGATCGGCGCGATCGTGAAGACGGTGCGGAGCAGGAAGTAGGCGCGATCAGCGCCCACGTCGGACGAGGTGGAGGTGGTGTCGGGCTGGGAGGAGGCGGTGCTGGTCATGACGAGTGCCTTTCTAGTTTGTAGTTCTATGGAATTTAGACCCGCCTCATGGTCTTGTGTCAAGGATGTTCTGATTTAGACTTCGGCCATGGACCTGCGCGCCCGGGCGAGCCGGATCGGCGCCCTCGCCGACGACACGCGACGCCGCCTCTACGAGTACGTCGCCGCGCAGACCGCACCGGTCACCCGCGACCAGGCGAGCGAGGCGCTGGACATCGCACCGCACACGGCGTACTTCCATCTCGACAAGCTCGTGACCGAAGGTCTGCTCGACGTCGAGAACCGCCGGCTGACCGGGCGCACCGGCCCAGGCGCCGGGCGGCCCAGCAAGCTCTACCGGCGGGCGGACGGCGAGCTGACCGTCTCCCTCCCACCGCGGCAGTACGACGTCGTCGGCGACATCCTCGCGACCGCGGTGGTCCGGGCCCGGGCCGGCGCGCCGCTCGCATCCGCCCTCGACGAGACAGCGCACGAGCGGGGCGCGGAGATCGCCGGCGCCACCGATGCCGCCGCGCTCCCGCGGCTCGAGGGTGTGGCGCACGTGCTGGCCTCGCTCGGCTACGAGCCCCGGCTCGAGGGCGATCGGCTCGACCTGGCCAACTGTCCCTTCGACACGTTGGCGGAGAAGCACACCGAGCTGGTCTGCGGTCTCAACCGGTCGTTCGTCCAAGGCGTCGGCGACGGACTCGGCGGTGGCGTGGCTGCCTGCCTGGAGCCGGCGGAGGGTCAGTGCTGCGTGCGGGTCCGCAGCTCGTCCTCGGCCCCCGGTTCGCCGACCCCGGGGACATGAACCCGACGGACCCGGGTACCTGTCGCCCCGTGGAACAGGCGCACACCCCCTCCCTGGCCGGCCTCGCCCGCGATGCGGCTGCGGTCGCCGGCAGCGTCCTCGCCGGAGCCAGCAAGCAGCTGACCAAGGCCCGACGATCGAGCAAGCCCCTCCACCCGACAGGTGACGTGGTAACGGGCGTGCTGACGCGCACGGGCTGCACCGGGTGCGGCGTCGCGTGGCTGGAGTCCCCCGGGACCGACGAGGTGCTGGTCCGGCTCTCCCGCGCCGTGGGGCTCCCGCACGTCGTACCGGACATCTACGGGCTGGCGCTCCGCATCCCTGCCCCGGGCGGGCCGGGCGACCTGCTGCTGGCCAGCACCGGGCTGGGTCGGCTCAGCCGCTTCGTCCTCACGGTGGGGCGCGACGTCACCGCCCGGCCGTTGACGACGCTGCTCCCCTATCGCAGTCCCCGCGGCCCGCTGCTCATCGCCGCGCGCCCGATGCCCGGCGACCGACGCTCGACGCACCACCCCCTCCGGTTCGAGCTCCTGTGGGCGCTGCGGACCGGGGCCTGGGTCCCGTTCGCCGAGCTCACCGTGAGCAGCACGTCCGGCCCCGACCCCGAGATCTCGTTCGACCCGGTCGTCAACCCGCTGCCGGGTCTCGCTTTCTACCCGTGGGTGCGGGTCCTCCGAGCGCCCGCCTACCGGGCCGCCCGGAAGGCGAGCCACCGCTCCTGACCGTCTGCCCGGCGCGGTTCCGGGCACTGTCCGACCATGCACGTGGTCGTCACCGGAGCAACGGGAAACGTCGGTTCACGCTTGGTCGAGAGACTCGCCCGCGATCCCGACATCGAGCGGGTCGTGGGCGTCTCGAGACGAGCCCCCGCGAGCCTCCCGGACGGCGTCGAGTGGCACGCGGCCGACCTACTTGAGCGATTCCCGCGAGGGATCCTCCGCGGTGCGGACGCGGTCGTCCACCTGGCGTGGCTGTTCCAGCCGACCCGGGACCCGGCGACGACCTGGCGGGCGAACGTCGAGGGCACGGCGCACCTGCTGGAGGCGGTCGCCGAGGCGAAGGTCAGGACCTTCGTCCAGGCATCCTCGGTGGGGGCGTACAGCCCCGGACCCGAGCACCCCGTCGACGAGTCGTGGCCGACGCACGGGGTCCCGACCGCGGCGTACAGCCGGGAGAAGGCGTACGTCGAGCGCCTGCTCGACGCCTACGAGGCGCGCCATCGGACGACCCGGGTGGTCCGGCTGCGGCCGGCGTTCATCTTCCGCCGCGAGGCGTCGGTCCAGCAGCGCCGTCTCTTCGCGGGGCCGTTCGCCCCGACCAAGCTGCTGGCCACCATCGGCCCGCCGCTGCTGCCGGATCCCGGCGTCACCCTCCAGGTCGTCCACACCGACGACGTGGCCGAGGCCTACCGGCTCGCGCTGCTGCGGGAGGTGACCGGGGCGTTCAACATCGCGACCGACCCGACCCTGGACGTCGGGGCCATCGGAGACCTGCTCGGACGGCCGGTGGTCCGGGTGCCGCGTGGCGTCACCCGCGGCGCCGTCGCCGCGGCGTGGCGAGCCCGGCTGTTGCCCGCCGCTCCCGGCCTCTTCGACCTGCTCGCCCAGATCCCCGTGATGAGGACCGATCGGGCCCGCGAGGAGCTCGGGTGGGAGCCGCAGCGCGATGCTCGCGAGACCTTCGCGGCGCTCTGGGAAGGGTTCCGGACCGCCGAGGGCGGTGCCAACCCGCCGCTGTCGCCGAGCACCAGCGGCCGCTTCCGCGGCCACGAGCTCAGGACCGGGATCGGCGCCCGGCCCTGAGCGTCGGGTCCGTCAGGTCGGTGGGGTCCGTCAGGTGGGCAGGTCCCTCAGGTGCGGTCGCGGGTCCGACCGGCCAGCGCCAGGCCGAGGGCGATCATGCCGGCGCCCAGCACGAGGTGCAGCCAGTTGTCCGCCTCGTTGACGGGGATGAAGTTGGCATCGTCGTGCCGGTCGATGAGCACGCCGTACAGCGCGAGGACCAGATAGATCGCCCCGCCACCGAGGAGGTAGACGCGAGCGCCCGTCCACGAGCGGGCGAGAGCCAGCCCGACCAGTCCGAACAGCAGGTGCACCACGTTGTGGAGCACCGAGACTCCGAAGATGCCGAGCAGCTCGGCCCCGGACTCATGACCAGCCAGCTCCAGCTGGTCGTAGTTGGTCGTCACACCCGGGATGAACCCCAGCACGCCGACCAGCGCGAACACGGCCGCGACCACGAGCGCGGCCTTCTGAAGGAGGGTCGCGGGAGCGACCCGAGTGTCGTGAGTCATACCCGGTCAGTACCCGCCGCGGGTATGACAACACGGGTACGACGACGCTAGCGGCCGACCTGCTCCGCGGCGCTGGCCAGGAGCTCGACCACGTGCAGACCGAACCCCACGTCGAGCGGGTGCGGGGCGCCGGACTCCGCTGACGCGACCAGCTCCTGCGCCGCCGTACGGAAGGCCTCGATCGCCATGGCCTCCGGGCGGGCCGGCATCGGCAGCACTCCGTGCTCGCCCCAGACGGCGGCGTCGAACCCGATCGCCGCGGGTGGCGCGAACGCGGAGAGCGTCGCTGTGCTCGCGGCGCCGGACGCGTGCGTGAACGTCAGCACCACGAGGTCGAGCTCTCCCCCGGTCGCCCGCACCGCCTCGATCGGCCCGAGCGCCGCGGTCAGCGTCGAGATCGCGTGCGGTCCGATGTCCCACAGGGCACCCTGCTCGCGCCGCCACGGCGAAGTGCCGTAGGGATTGCCGTCCGTCTGCAGCGCGCTGAGCCAGCGGAGCCAGCCCCCGCGCCAGCCGCCGCTCGCCTGGACCTCCGCGAACCACGCGCGCTGGGACTCGATGAAGCGGTCGGTGAAGAACACGACCGAGGCGACGCCCGCGGCGGCGGCGGCGTCCCGGACCGCCCGGGCGCGCACCGGGTCCGTCGCGACCGGCTTCTCGAGCAGCAGGTGCCGGCCGGCCGTCGCCACCCCCACGGCCAGCTCGGCCTGGACGTCCGGCGGCACGGCGAACGCCACCGCGTCGACGTCGGCGACGAGCGCGTCGAGGTCGGCGTACGAACGGGTGCCGAGGGCGGCAGCGAGCGTCGACGCGTGCTCCTCCGACCGCCCCCAGACGCCCACCAGGTCGATGTCCGGTGCGCCCGCGAGAGCCGGGCCGTGGACACGCTGTGCCCACGGTCCGGTGCCGATCAGTCCGAATCGCATGCGCCCACTCTGGCGCACGGGACCCACGTCAGCGGGTGCGGACCGCCAGGGTCTCGGGGTCGACCGGCACGAAGTCGATCTTGTCGCGGACGCCGCAGTCGGGACAGCACCAGTCGTCGGGGATCTCGTCCCACGCCGTGCCGGCAGCGAAGCCCTCGTGCTCGTCACCCGCCGCGACCTCGTAGACGTACGAGCAGCCGGGGCACCTCGCGGCCAACACCTCGGCCGGGAGATCCCGCAGGGTGAGGTCCTGGGCGATGGCGTCGTCGGCGATGGCGGCATCATGATCGACCGCGCCGTACCGGGCGTAGTACTTCGTCCTCTTGCTCGGCTGGATGTTGGCGAGCGTGACGTCGCCACCGAGGTGGTCCACGACCTTCTGATCCATCACCGCCCGCCACAACGGCGGGATGACGGCCATCACGATGCAGCCGGCGTAGCCCATCGGCAGGGTCGGTGACTCGTCGAACGCCCGCAGCGTCTGGTAGCGGCGCGTCGGGTTCGCGTGGTGGTCGCTGTGACGCTGCAGGTGGTAGAGGAACACGTTGGTCACGATGTTGTTGCTGTTCCACGAGTGCGACGGGTTGACCCGCTCGTAGCGCTGCTTGCCCTCCGGCCCGACCTTCTGCCGCAGCATGCCGTAGTGCTCCAGGAAGTTGACGACCTCGAGCAGGGAGAACCCGACGACCGCCTGCAGCAGGAGGTACGGCGCGATCCCCCACCCGAAGATCGCGATGAGCCCTCCGAAGAGAACGACCGACATCAGCCAGGCGTTGAGCACGTCGTTGCCGAGGTGGAAGGGATGGGTGCCCTTGCGCCGGTAGCGCTTCGACTCCAGCTCCCATGCGCTCCGCAACGAGCCCGCGACCGTGCGCGGCCAGAACTGGTAGAAGTTCTCGCCCAGGCGGGACGACGCCGGGTCCTCCGGCGTCGCGACCCGGACGTGGTGACCCCGGTTGTGCTCGATGTAGAAGTGGCCGTAGAAGCTCTGCGCGAGCGCGATCTTGGACAGCCAGCGCTCGTTGGCCTCGCGCTTGTGCCCCAGCTCGTGGGCGGTGTTGATGCCGATGCCGGCGATGCAGCCGACCGACAGCGCGAGGCCGATCTTGTCGACGAGCGACAGGTCGAGATCGGCGACCAGCCGCGGGCTGAGGGTGTCGGCGATCCAGCCCGTCGCGCCGACCAGGTCGGCGGTCCAGGTCAGCGGGTTGACGCCCGCGATCATCGCCATCGCGGCGACCAGGCCGAGGTACTGGATCGGGAGGTAGAGATACGTGATCCAGCGGTAGTACCGGTCGTTCTCGAGCGCCTCGATCAGGTCGTCGGGCGGGTTCTCGGAGTCGAGGCCGATCGTGACGTCGAGGATCGGGATGATGACGAAGACCAGGATCGGCCCGAGCCAGAGCGCGGCGCCCAGCCCGAGCAGCGTGTAGCCCGCGAACGCGAGGAACGCGATGCTCGGCACGACCAGGCCGAGCAGCCACAGGTAGCGCTTCTTGTCCTTCCAGTCGGACGTGCTGGCCTCGACCGTCGGTTCCGTGCTCGAAGTCGTCATCGACTCGCCGCCTCCTTCGCCGGCCGCGCGTTGCGGCCTTCCATCGAACTTGACAAGAGAGTACCTTTTGTAAAACGGGTTGACAAGAGATGCCGATTTGTCAAAAAGTCAAAATTTCGAGTTCGGATAAGTCCCGCGGGGGTGACTTTGACCGAAATCGCCCGTTGTGGGTCACAATGAGTCACATGCACGCGAGCAACGCCGAGCTTCTGCACGCCGTCGACCTGACGGCGCTGGGCTCGCGGGTGCGCGCGGCGCGGGTCGCGAAGGGCTGGACCCAGGCCGAGCTCGCGGGCACGGAGATCTCCGTCGGCTACGTCTCCCGGATCGAGAGCGGGTCCCGCCGCCCCAACCTCGCGGTGTTGACCAGTCTTGCCTCCCGGCTGGGCACCCCGATCGAGCAGCTGCTCCAGGGCGTCACCGCGAGCCAGTACGACGAGATCCGGCTCGGTCTCGACTACGCCGAGCTCGCGCTCGAGACCGGTGAGGCCGTGGATGCGGAGCGCCAGGCCCAGAAGTTCCTCTCGCTCGCCGTCCAATCCTCGCTCACTGACCTCGCCTGCCGGGGCCGTTACCTGTACGCGCGAGCCCTTGAGGCCAACGGCGACTTCGACCAAGCCATCATCCAGCTCGAGGACCTGGTCAAGGACGCTCCGGGCATCCTTCTCATCCAGGGCGGCATTGCGTTGAGCCGTTGTTATCGGGAGACCGGCGACCTTGCGCTCGCCATCGAGGCCGGTGAGCGGATCGAGGCGATCATCACCGACGCCGGGCTCGACGCCACGGACGAGGCCGTGCAGCTGTCGCTGACGGTGGCCGCGGCCTACATCGACCGTGGCGACCTCCACCGCGCGAATCGGATCTGCACGAGGGCGGCCGAGCGCGCGGAGCAGCTCACCACCACCGTCGCCCGGGCGGGCGCCTACTGGAACTCCAGCTACATCCATTCGGAGCGAGGAGACATCCAGGGGGCACTGCCCCTGGCGTCCCGCGCACTGGCTCTGCTGGCCGAGGGACGCGACGCCCGCAATCTCGCGCGGCTGCGTATTCGCGTCGGTGAGCTCCAGCTACAGGCCGACCCACCCGAGATCGAGAATGCACTCGTCCAGCTGTCGCGCGCTCGCGAAGAGCTGATCTCGTCGAGCGCGAGCGAGCTCGATCGCGCCTACAACGAGCTCACCATTGCGCAGGCGCATCTGCTGTCCGGCGACCTCGAACGCGCACTCGCCGCGGCCGACCTTGCCGAATCCATGGCTGAACCGGATGGTCACCTCGTCAAGGCAGGCGCCCTCGTCGTCCGCGGGCAGGTGTTCGCCGCAACGAACCGCACCGGGGATGCACGCCAGGCGTACGCCACAGCCGTCCATGCCCTCTCGGGCGCCGGGGCCGACAGGGACGCCGCGCAGTTGTGGTTCGAGCTGGCCGACCTTCTCGAAGAGGTCGGCGACCTCGACGGAGCCCGCGAGGCGTACCGCAGTGCGGCCGCGACGACGGGGCTCGCCTCGCGCCGCCGGGCAAAGCACCAAGCGGGGAGACCCGTGGGGATCAAGACATAGGGCTACTGTCAGCAGCACTTGGGGCTGCTGCCGAGGGTCTGCGTGACAGGCGCCGCGTCCGATGGGGCGGCCATCCCGACAGAGGTGGCCAGCACCGCGGCCAGTCCTGCGATGGCGAGCTTGATCGTCTTGTTCATGGGTGACTCCCCCTGCTTGGAGCGATGAGATGCGAGCCGAAGTTTTTCGGGCTCTTGGCAAACTCTGTCACATTCGGTCACATTGGCAAGTCAAATCTGTGCTAGCGTTTCCTTCATCGGAATCCATGACGGTCCGAGCGGTCGTCGCCAGTGCTCCCCCCACAGGCGTGCGACCGCTAGGATCAGGCGTTCCGGCCGGGCTGCCCCCAGTCCGGAGATCGACCCCCTGCCGTTGGAGCCGGCAGGGGGTCGACGGTTTTTGGGCACCGTTTCCGATAACGGACCGATGCCCGTCGGCTCAGCCGACGAGGTGGTCGAGCAGGATCCGCAGGCCGATCACGACCAGGATCACGCCGCCGACGAGCTCCGCCCAACGGCCGAGCCGCTCCCCCACCCGGGCACCGATGAACACGGCGCCGAGGGACAGCACGAGGGTGACGACGCCGATGACGGTGACCGCCGGCGCGACGTCGACCTCGAGCACGCCGAAGGTGACGCCGACGGCGGCGGCATCGATCGACGTCGCTATGGCCAGAGGCGTCACGGTCCGGAGAGTGACCACCGACGTCACGCCGTGGTCGTCCTCGTCCTCGAACGACTCCTTGATCATGTGCGCGCCGATGAGGGCGAGCATGCCGAACGCGATCCACGGCGTCGCGGCGCTCACCGCGTCGGCGAACTGGAACGCCAACGCCCAGCCGAGCACCGGCATGAGTGCCTGGAACAGGCCGAACATCGCGGCGATCAGCAGCGCGTCACGCCAGCTCGGCCGACGGAGTCGGAGACCTTCGGCGAGTGACACCGCGACGGCGTCCATCGCCAGGGCGAACGCCAGCACGACGATCTCGGCGGGAGTCACGAGCGAACCGTCCTGGGGAGCAGCCGCCGGAGAGTCAGGCCGCCGCGATCTCGGGGAAAAAGGCGTCGGGCCGTGACCTCTGGGGGGGTCGGCCACGGCCCGACGACCCCATCATTACACACCCCTCGTAGGAACGTGTCACCCCCCTCGGCACCTGGAATGTCCGCGAAGATCAGTCCCAGAACACCCGGTCGACGACCGCTCGCGCGCGCCGCGCGACGCGTAGGTAGTCGTTGACCATCGCGTCGGACTGGTCGAGCGGATAGCCCAGGATCCCGGCCACCGCACGGCGTTCGCGGGACGGCCGAGGCATCTGCTCGACCGGTTTCCCGCGGGCCAGGGTGGCGGCGTTGCGCACCCGACTGACGGCGCGCCAGGCCTCGGTCAGCACCTCGGCGTCGTCGGCAGCCAGGAGCCCTGCTTCCGTCGCCGCGGCTAGCGCCGCGAGGGTCTGGGTGGTGCGCAGCCCGGGGACCTCGGCGCCGTGTCGGAGCTGCAGCAGCTGGACGCTCCACTCGATGTCGGCGAGCCCGCCGCGACCGAGCTTGAAGTGCAGCGCGGGGTCCGCACCGCGCGGCAGTCGCTCGTTGTCGACGCGAGCCTTGATCCGGCGTACCTCGATGACGTCGTCCTCAGCGAGTCCCCCGAGCGGGTAGCGCAGCGGGTCGATGAGCGCGGTGAAGCGCTTGCGGACCCCGAGGTCGCCGACGACGGCGTCGGCTCGCAGCAGGGCCTGGGCCTCCCAGACCTTCGACCACTTGGCGTAGTAGGCGGCATACGCGTCGAGGGTCCGGACCAACGGACCCTGCTTGCCCTCCGGGCGCAGGTCGGCGTCGACGACGAGCGGCGGGTCGCCGCCGGGGAGGGCGAGCGTGCGTCGTACTCCCTCGACCACTGCCTTGGCGTACGACGCCGCCTCGTGCTGGTCGACCCCGTCCTCGGGCTCGTGCACGAAAAGCACGTCGGCGTCGCTGCCGTAGGAGAGCTCGAACCCGCCGTAGCGGCCCATGGCGATGACCGCTATCCGGGTCGGCGGCGCGTCCAGGCCGCGCTGCACCCGCACCGACTCCCCCACGACGGCGAGCGTCGACTCGAGGGTGGCGTCGGTGATCCGCGAGAGTGCGTTGCCGACGTCGGCGACGTCGACCAGGCCGAGCACGTCGCCGGCGGCGATCCGCAGCAGCTCGCGGCGGCGTACGGCGCGCACCGCCTTCACCGCGCGGTCGGCGTCGTCCTGCCGGCCGGCGGTCGCGAGCATCTCCTCGGTGAGCACGGCGGAGGGCTGGGGCACCAGGTCGCCACCGAGCAGCTTGATGCCCTGCGGCTCGCGCTCGAGGAGGTCCGAGCAGTAGCGCGAGGTCGCCAGGAGGTGGGCGAGCCGCTCCGCGATGGCGCCCTCGTCCCGAAGCGTCGTGAGGTACCACGGCGTGCGGCCGAGCGACTCGCTGATCCTGCGGAACCCGAACAGCCCCGCGTCCGGGTCGGCGCCGTCGGCGAACCACTGCAGCATGGCGGGCAGCAAGGCTCGCTGGATGTTGGCCGTGCGGGTCACGCCGGCGGTGAGCGCCTCGAGGGTGCGCAGGGCCGCAGCGGGGTCGTCGTAGCCGAGCGCGGCCAGGCGGGCCCGGGCCGCGTCGGAGGAGAGCCGTACGTCGTGACCGGGGATCTGCGCGACCGCGGACAGCAGGGGTCGGTAGAACAGCTTCTGGTGGAGCCGGCTGACCTCGCGACGGTGGTGCTGCCAGGTGCGGACCAGCCGCTTGTCGGGCTCCTTCATGAAGCCGAGGCTGCGGCCCAGCCGCCGCAGCGACGCGTCGTCCTCGGGCACCAGGTGCGTCCGACGGAGCCGGTGCAGCTGGATCCGGTGCTCGAGCTGGCGGAGGAACGCGTAGGCGTTGTGCAGCGCCTCGCCGTCGTCACGACCGACGTAGCCTGCGGTGGTGAGCGCGTGGAGGGCGCTCAAGGTCGCCTGCGACCGGATCTGCTCGTCCGCGCGCCCGTGCACGAGCTGGAGCAGTTGGACCGCGAACTCGACGTCCCGCAGGCCGCCTACCCCCAGCTTGAGCTCCCGGTCTGCCTCTCTCACCGGGATGTGGTCCACGACCCGTCGCCGCATCGCCCGGGCGGCGTCGACGAAGCCCTCGCGGTCGGCGACCGACCACACCATGGGGGTGACCATGGCGACGAACTCCCGACCGAGCTCGAGGTCACCGGCGACGGGACGGGCCTTGAGCAGGGCCTGGAACTCCCAGGGCTCGGCCCAGCGTTCGTAGTAGCCGCGGTGGCCGGCGAGGGTGCGGCTGAGCGCGCCGGCCTTGCCCTCCGGGCGGAGCGCCGCGTCGACCGGCCAGATCGTGCCCTCCCGGGTCTGCTCGGAGCAGACCTGGATTAGTCGGGCCGCCAGCCGGGCGGCTGTCCGCGCCGTCGCTGCGTTGTCGGCGCTGTCCGCGACGGCTGCGTCCTTGGCGGGCTCGTGCACGAAGATCACGTCGACGTCCGAGACGTAGTTGAGCTCGTGGCCTCCGCACTTGCCCATCGCGATCACCGACAGCCGGACGGAGGCTGCGTCCTCACCGACGTGGGCACGGGCGATGGCCAGGGCAGCGTCGAGGGTGCCGGCCGCGAGATCGGAGAGCTCGGCCGCCGCGTCGTCGACGCTGAGCTCGTGGGTGAGGTCGCGCGCGGCGAGCGGCAGCAGCAGCCTCCGGTAGGTCACGCGGAGCGCGTCGATCGCCTCGGCCTCCGGCACCGCGGCGACCGGCGCGGCCGCCGTCGGATCCGCGCCGACGGCCTCCAGCAGCGCCGCGCGGAGCGCCCAGGCGGCGGGCCGGGTGGTGCCGAGCGTCGCGTCCTGGAGAACCCGCCAGTGATCGGGATGGGACACGAGGTGGTCGGCCAGCGCGGCACTGGCGCCGAGGACGCAGAGCAGCCGCATCGCCGTACCCTCGTCGGCCGTGAGGGCCGCCAGCAGCTCGTCGCGGTCCTCGACCGCGTCGGCCAGCCGCAGCAGGGCCGACAGCGCCGCGGACGGCTCGGCGGACCAGCCGAGGATGGCCACCAGCTCCCGACCAGCGCTCCCGAGCTCGGCGAGCTCGGTCAGCGCGCGGTCGACATCGGCGAAGCCGTGCCGGAGCAGCTCGCTCCGCAGCGTCGCACGATTCATGCGTCAGAGCACGGGGAGCATGCGGTCGCGCTCGAACGCCGACACCTGGCCGCGGTACTCGTCCCACTCGGCGCGCTTGTTGCGCAGGAAGTAGTCGAAGACCTGCTCCCCCAGGGTCTCGGCGAGCAGCTCGGACCGCTCGGCGATCTCGATCGCCTCGTTGAGGTTCTTCGGCAGCGGGGCGATGCCGAGGCTGCGGCGCTCGGCCTCGCTCAGTGCCCAGACGTCGTCCTCGGCCTCACGCGGCAGCTCATAGCCCTGCTCGACGCCCTTGAGGCCGGCCGCGAGGACCGCGGCGAAGGCGAGGTAGGGGTTGCAGGCGGCATCGATCGTGCGCAGCTCGATGCGGGTGGACTGACCCTTGAGCGGCTTGTACATCGGCACCCGGATCATGGCGGAGCGGTTGTTGTGGCCCCAGCAGACGTACGACGGCGCCTCGCCACCGAACATCATCCGCTTGTAGGAGTTGACCCACTGGTTGGTCACGACGCTGATCTCGCCGGCGTGGTGGAGGACGCCCGCGATGAACTGCCGGCCGATCTTCGAGAGCTGGTACTCCGAGCCCGGCTCGTAGAAGGCGTTCTGGTCGCCCTCGAAGAGCGAGACGTGGGTGTGCATGCCCGAACCCGGCTGATCGGTGAAGGGCTTCGGCATGAACGTCGCCCAGATGCCCTGGCCGAGCGCGACCTCACGGATCACGGTGCGGAAGGTCATGATGTTGTCGGCCGTCGACAATGCGTCCGCGTACCGGAGGTCGATCTCCTGCTGGCCGGGGCCACCCTCGTGGTGGCTGAACTCCACCGAGATGCCCATCGCCTCGAGCATGGTGATGGCCTCGCGGCGGAAGTCGGATCCGTCGGAGTGCGCGGCGTGGTCGAAGTAGCCGCTCCGGTCGATCGGCACCGGCACGACGCCCGGCTGCGGATCGTCCTTGAAGAGGTAGAACTCGATCTCGGGGTGCGTGTAGAACGTGAACCCCTGCTCCCCCGCCTTGGCCAGGGTGCGCTTGAGCACGTTGCGCGGGTCGGCGAACGACGTCGACCCGTCGGGCATCACGATGTCACAGAACATCCGGGCCGTCGCCGGGCCTTCGCCGCGCCACGGCAGGATCTGGAACGTGCCCGGGTCCGGCTTGGCCAGCATGTCGGACTCGTAGACGCGGGCGAAGCCCTCGATCGCGGAGCCGTCGAACCCGATGCCCTCGGCAAAGGCGCCCTCGAGCTCGGCGGGTGCGACCGCGACCGACTTCAGGAAGCCGAGCACATCGGTGAACCACAGCCGCACGAACCGGACGTCGCGCTCCTCGAGAGCGCGGAGAACGAAGTCTTCCTGCTTGCCCATGGCTGCAGCCTAGGGGTCGAGTGTGTCGAGCCGGACACAACACCCACGTGCTGTCGGACCGGTGCCGGTCCTGGTCACTGAGGCGTTGCTTCCGAGCACGGCGCAAAGGGCGGTGACGAACCGCTCGTTGACGCTGCACACCAGGTCGGGATGGTCGGTGGCGAGCCGGTCGTAGGGACAGTTCCCGAGCCGGGTCCCGCCCTCGTCGCGCGGCTCGTAGCCGAGGCGGGACAAGACGTCGGCGACCGACGACTTGTCGTCGTACGACGACGCGACAGCCTGCGCCGCCGACCCGGCCGCGGCGTCGAGTGCGTCTGCCATCGACTCGCCGCCCAGGGCGCGCTCGACGGCATCGGCGAGCACCTGTCCCGCCAGGTCGTAACGGCGGCTGGGAAGGGTGACCGACACCTCCTTGCGGGCTCGGCGGTAGAGCTTGGCCGGGCGGCCGGCGCCCGGGCCGGTGCGCCCGGTGAGCCGGCGGAACTCCGCGACGAGGAGCCCCTCGTCGACCAGGCGGTCGAGGTGGAACTTGGCGGTGTGGCGCGGCACCTCGAGTCCCTCGGCGGCCTGGTCCCGGCTGACGGCTCCGGGCTGCTCGGCCACGAACCGGTAGAGCGCGCGACGCAAGGGGTCGGCGAGCGCGGCCACGGTCGTCGCTCGTCGGCCGAATGCCTCGTCCATGGCCTGCCCTCTCGCCGGATCACTCGCTGGATCACTCGCTGGATCACTCGCTGGATCTCTAGAAGACAGAAGTGTTGCTCAAAGAGCGGCCCGGGTCTACCGTTGAAGATGACGTCTCTTACAAGAGACCGCTCGAGAAAGGAAACGCCATGGTCACCATGCACCGGCAAGACGACCTGCTGCACGACATGCGTGAGGAGCTGCACGACCTGACGCACTTCCCCACGATCTCTGCCGACCGCCAGGGTCGGTTGGCCCTGTGGCTCACGTTCATCGCGCTGCCCCTGGTCTGGGGCGTCGACATGATCTTCGACTTCATGAACGTCACGTGGGAGGCCTACGTCGCCACCTGGGTCAACGACGCCTTCCCCGGCAACGCCAGCGACGTGATCCTCTGGGTGGGCGTCGTGATGGTCGCACTGGCCGTCTGCGTCGCGCTCGCACCCCACATCGGCGGCGACCTGCTCGGGATCGCCCTCGTCCTGCTCGCCGTGAACCTGGTGTCGGTCGACGGCGCCGCGCACCTCGTCATCGGGATGCTGGCGCTGGCCCTCTGCTGCTTCGCGATGGCGCGGATGGCCCACGGCGACCGGGACCGGGAGGCCGTGGCCTGACCTAGGGGACGTTCGCCTCGATCTCGGCGAGCCATGCCGCCGCGCTGGCGTCGGACGGCATCCGCCAGTCGCCGCGCGGCGACATGGTGCCGCCGTTGCTCACCTTGGGCCCGTTGGGCAGCGCCGACCGCTTGAACTGGCTGGCGAAGAACCGCTTGACGAAGACCTCGAGCCACTTCCGCACCGCGGCGAGGTCGTACGACGTCCGCGCGCCCTCGGGGAATCCCGGCGGCCACTCCCCTGCCGCCGGGTCCCTCCAGGCATGCCAGGCGAGGAACGCGATCTTGCTCGGCCGGTAGCCGCGCCGGATGACGTGGAAGAGCGTGAAGTCCTGCAGCGCGTAGGGGCCGACGGAGTCCTCGGTCGCCTGCGGCTTCACGCCCTCGACGGTCGGGATCAGCTCGGGGGTGATCTCCTGCTCGAGGATCTGGCGCAGGACGAGATCCGACTCGTCGTCGTAATCGCCGCCGTGCAGCTGCCTGCTGTCGATCACCCACCGGATCAGGTGCTGGATCAGGGTCTTGGGCACGCCCGCGTTGACGTTGTAGTGCGACATCTGGTCGCCGACACCGTAGGTGCACCAACCGAGCGCGAGCTCGGAGAGGTCGCCGGTGCCGAGCACGATCCCGCCGCGGTGGTTGGCGAGCCGGAACAGGTAGTCGGTGCGCAGGCCTGCCTGGACGTTCTCGAAGGTGATGTCGTAGACGTCGGCTCCCTTGGCCGTCGAGCCCGTCGAGACATAGGGGTGGTCGAGGTCCTTGAGCATCTGCTCCGCGGCGGGCTTGATGTCGAGCTCGGCGAACGTGCAGCCGAGTGCGGTGGCGAGCCGCGTGGCGTACGACTTCGTCGTCTCACCGGTCGCGAAGCCCGGCATGGTGAACGCGTGGATGTCGCTGCGGGGCCGGCCGAGCCGGTCCATCGCCTTGGCCGCGACGATGAGGGCGTGGGTCGAGTCGAGACCGCCGCTGACGCCGATGACGATCTTGGGCTGACCGATGGCGACGAGCCGCTGCTCCAGCCCGGAGACCTGGATGTTGTAGGCCTCGTAGCAGTCGAGCGCGAGCCGCGCGGGTTCGTCGGGGACGAAGGGGTAGCGGTCGACCTTCCTGAGCAGCCCGAGGTCACCGCGGGGCGGGGTCAGCTCGAACTCCACCCGCCTGAAGTCGCCGATGCCGAGCCCCCGCCGGTTGTCGTCGTGGCTCCCCTGCCGGATCCGCTCCTGCCGCATCCGGTCGAGGTCGACGTCGACGACGGTCGCCCGCGGGCCGTCGGGGAAGCGCTCGCTCTCACCGAGCAGGTCACCGCACTCGTAGACCATCGTCTGCCCGTCCCAGGACAGGTCGGTGGTCGACTCCCCCTGACCGGCGGCGGTGTAGAGGTAGGCCGCGTTGCAACGGTTGCTGGCGGACTGCACCAGCTGGCGGCGTCCCTCGGAGCGTCCGACGGTCACCGGGCTCGCGCTGAGGTTGGCGAGCACCGTGGCGCCGGCCAACGAGGCCTGGGCACTCGGCGGCACCGGCACCCACATGTCCTCGCAGACCTCGACATGGAGGTGCAGGCCGGGGACGTCGGTCGCGGTGAAGATCAGGTCGGGACCGAGCGGCACCTCCTGGCCGGCCAGCTCGATCGTCTCCGCGCCCAGGTCGTCACCCGGGGCGAACCAGCGCCGCTCGTAGAACTCGCGGTAGTTGGGGAGGTACGACTTCGGCGCGACGCCGAGCACTCGTCCGCGGTGGATGACGACACCGCAGTTGTAGACCCGGTTGCCGTGCTCGAGCGGGGCGCCGACCACGATCACCGGCGTCAGGTCGGCGGAGGCCTCGACCAGGCCGGCGATCGCCGTCCGCACGGACTCGAGGAGCACGTCCTGGAGGAAGAGGTCGTCGACGGCGTACCCGGTCAGGCCGAGCTCGGGGAACACCGCGACCGCCACCCCCTGCTCGTGCAGCGCGCGGGCCTGCTCGAGGACCCGGCTCGCGTTGGTCTCAGGATCCGCGAGCGCGACCGGAAGCGTGCACGCCGCGACCCGCGCGAAGCCGTGGGCGTAGGCCGAGTAGAAGTCCACGGGGGGAGTCTAGGGATCGGTACGCCGCAGCAGGCCTTCCGCGGCAGCCCGCGCGATGAGTCTCACGCCAGGACCCGGTCTGCACTGCCATGACGATCACGACCAGCATCTCCCCGTGCCTGTGGTTCGACGACGAGCTCGAGGAGGCGGCGCGGTTCTACACCGGCATCTTCCCGAGCTCCTCGATCGGCCACCTCACTCGCTACAACGACGCCGGGCCGGGCCAGCCGGGCACGGTCATGGCCGGGGAGTTCACCCTCGACGGGATGACGTTTCGGGGCATCAACGGCGGGCCGGCGGGCTTCGGCTTCTCCGAGGCGATCTCCTTCTCCGTGGCCTGCCGGGACCAGTCCGAGGTCGACTACTACTGGGACGCCCTCGCCGACGGAGGCGAGGAGTCTGTGTGCGGCTGGCTCAAGGACCGCTACGGGGTGTCGTGGCAGATCGTGCCGACCCGTCTCTACGAGCTGGTGTCCGACCCGGACCGCGACCGTGCCCTAGCCGCCACCCAGGCGATGCTCCGCATGCGCCGGATCGTGGTGGCCGAGCTCGAGGCGGCAGCGGACGCGGCCACCGTCGGCTGATCGCTGGTGCTCGTCTGATGGCCTGGTGACGCAGCACACAGGGCGGATCGGGCCACCGCAGGACTAGCCTCGTCGTTGTCCATCCAGGAACGTGGACCCAGCCATGGGCCGCGAGTCACGAGGAGACGGAGCTCGACGATGAGCGAGGAAACTGCGCCGTACGGACCGACGATCAAGCGGATCCGAACCCACCACCTGCGGGAGATGAAGGAGCGCGGCGAGCGCTTCTCGATGCTCACCAGCTATGACCAGCTGACCGCACAGATCTTCGACGAGGCAGGCATCGAGATCCTGCTCGTCGGGGACAGCGCTTCCAACAACGTCCTCGGCAACGCCACGTCGCTGCCGATCACGGTCGACGAGCTGATCCCGCTGACGCGGGCCGTCAGCGGGGCGGTCGAGCGGGCGATGGTCGTCGGCGACCTGCCGTTCGGCTCCTACCAGGCGTCACCGGAGCAGGGCTACCTGACGGCGGTGCGGTTCATGAAGGAGGGCGGCGCGCACTGCGTGAAGCTCGAGGGGGGTGTCGAGATGGCGCCCCAGATCGAGCGGATGACCCGCGGCGGCATCCCGGTGATGGCGCACATCGGGTTCACGCCGCAGTCCGAGCACGCCCTCGGGGGCTACCGGGTGCAGGGCCGCGGCGACACCGCCGAGCGGGTGCTGCGCGACGCCGAGGCGGTCCAGGAGGCCGGTGCCTTCGCGGTCGTCATGGAGATGGTCCCCGGCGACGTCGCCGCCCAGGTCACCCAGAAGCTGCAGATCCCCACGATCGGCATCGGTGCCGGCAAGGAGTGCGACGGCCAGGTGCTCGTGTGGCAGGACGCCTTCGGCCTGCGCACCGGTCGGATGCCGCGCTTCGTCAAGCAGTACGCCGACCTGCGGTCGGTCCTGCTCGACGCCGCGAGGACCTACGACGCCGAGGTCAAGGGCGGCGCGTTCCCGGGACCCGACCACACCTTCTGACCCACGCCCCCGCTCCGACGTACGGTGGGCGCATGCGCAGACTCGGTGCCCCCCTTGCCGCCCTTGCCCTCGTCCTCGCCGGACTGTCGTCGTACCCGGCGAACGGGTCGTCCGCGACGCCGACCGACGACCGGAATGCCGGGTACGACAGCCCGCGTCGTGTCCTGCCCGCCTTGCGGGTGACCACGGTCGCCCGCAACCTCGACACCCCGTGGGACGTGCGCCCGGTCGGCGACGGCCGACTGCTCTTCACCCAGCGCGACAGTGCGACCCTGACCCTGATCGAGGCCAATGGCGACCGGCGCCGGGTCGGGTTCCCGAGCAGGCGGGTGTTGGTGTCGGGAGAGACGGGGCTGATGGGACTCGCGATCGATCCCGGCTTCGCGGAGAACCGCCGGATCTACACCTGCCAGGGCTGGAAGCTGCCCGACGGCAAGAAGGACATCCGGGTGATCGGGTGGACCCTGGACCCCGGCCTCACCGCGGTCGGCCGTCCCGACGTGCTCCTCGCGGGGCTGCCGACCGTGACCGGCCGGCACGGCGGCTGCCGCCTCCTCATGGCCAGCAACGGCGCGCTCCTCGTCGGCACCGGCGACGCGGCCGTCGGCAGGAACCCGCAGAGCCTGCGATCCTTCGGCGGCAAGACGTTGCGCCTCGACCCGGCGACCGGTCGGCCCTGGCCCACCAACCCGTGGGCGGACGCGAGGGGACGGAAGCGGTTCATCTTCACCTACGGCCACCGCAACGTGCAGGGCCTGGCCCAGCGCACTGACGGCAGCCTGTGGTCGGTCGAGCACGGCAGCTTCCGCGACGACGAGGTCAACAAGCTCCGCGGGAGCCGGAACTTCGGGTGGCACCCTGTCCCGGGCTACAACGAGTCCGTGCCGATGACCGACTTCTCCTTGCCGGGGCGCCAGTGGGGCGCCGTGTGGAGGTCGGGCAACCCGACCATCGCGACGTCGGGTGCCGCGTTCGTCCGCGGCCGGGGCTGGGGCGCGCTCAGCGGGGCGCTGGCCGTCGGCTGCCTCGCCGGCGAGCGGTTGATGTTCGTCAAGCTCGACGCCGACGGAGAGCTGCGCTGGACCCGGGCGCCCGCGCGGCTGCGCGACTTCGGCCGGCTGCGCGGCGTGACCACCTACCGCGGCTCCCTGCTGGTCACCACGTCGAACGGCGGCGGGGACGACAAGATCCTGCGGGTCCGCCCCGCCCGCTGATCGCGGTGGGCGAGTCGGGTGGGTGAGAGTGATCGATAGGTCACTCTCACCCACCCGACTCACCTCACAACAGGCCGCGCCGCTCCAGCAGCGGCTCGATCGGGGCGGGGCGGCCGCGCCACTCGGCGTAGGACGCCAACGGATCCTTGGTACCGCCGATCCCGATGACGTACTGCCGGTAGAGGTCACCGTTCTCACGGGTGAGGCCGCCGTTGTCCTCGAACCACTTCACGGTGTCGGCGTCGAGGACCTCGCTCCAGATGTAGGAGTAGTAGGCCGACGCGTAGCCCGAGCTCATGCTGTGCGCGAAGTAGGGCGTCGAGTAGCGGGTGGGCACTGCGGGGTTGTCGAGACCGACCGCTGCCAGCGCCCGCGCCTCGAACCGCAGGACCTCGTCGGGCGAGGTGGGCACGTCGTCCGGCCCGAGCTCGTGCCACGCCAGGTCGAGCAGGGCTGCGGCGAGGTACTCGCTGGTCTTGAAGCCCTCGTTGAACGTCGCGGACGCCTCGATCCGCTCGATCACCTCGGCCGGGATCGGCTCGCGGGTCTCGTGGTGGACGGCGTAGTTGGCGAGGACCTCCGGCCACAGCATCCACATCTCGTTGACCTGCGAGGGGTACTCGACGAAGTCGCGGAAGACGGCCGTGCCGGCGAACCGGGGGTACGTCGCCCGCGCGAGCAGGCCGTGCAGCGCATGGCCGAACTCGTGGAAGAGGGTGCGGGTCTCGTCGTAGGTCAGCAGGGTGGCCTCGCCGGGCGCCGGCTTGGGCACGTTGAGGTTGTTGAAGACGACGGCGGTGTCGTTGCCGAGCAGCGCGGACCGGCTGACGAAGCTGCTCATCCAGGCGCCGCCCCGCTTGGAGTCGCGGGTGTAGAGGTCGAGCAGGTAGAGCCCGACGGGCCTGGTCCCCGAGCCCGTCGACGGGTCCTCCTGGGTGACCTCGAAGACCCGCACGTCGGGGTGATACCCCTCGAGGTCGGGGCGCTCGGTGAACGAAAGTCCGTAGAGCCGGTTGGCAGCGAAGAAGGCCCCGTCCCGGAGCACGCGCTCCGCCTCGAACCACGGACGGAGCGCGGCCAGGTCGACGTCGTACTCGGCCGAGCGGACCTGCTCGGCGTAGTACGCCCAGTCGTGGGCCTCGACGGGGAACCCGGCGTTGGCCGACAGCGCCTCCTGCTCCCGGCGGGCGTTGCGCGCCGCGGGTGCGGCCAGGCGCGCGAGCATCGCCCGGACGGCGGCCGGTGTGCCGGCGGTGTTGTCCTTGGTCACCAGCTCCGCGTGGTTGGCGAACCCGAGCAGCTGGGCCCGCTCGGCACGCAGCCGGACGATGTCGAGCACGATCTGGCGGGTGTCGTGGGCACCGCCGCGACTCCCCCTCGCCCGCTGCGCCTCCGAGAGCCGGCGCCGCACGTCGCGGTCGGTGAGCGCCGCCAGGTGCGGGTGCGGTGTCGGCAGCACCAGCGTCAGCAGCCACTTCCCCTCGAGCCCGCGTGACGCCGCAGCCGCAGCGGCCGCGGAGATCTCACCCGACGTGAGGCCGGCCAGGTCGGACTCGTGGTCGACCACGACGGCGAGGTCGTTGGTGTCGGCCTGCAGCGTGATCTCGAAGGCCGTCTCCTGCGCCGAGATCTGCTCGTTGAGCTTGCGCAGCCGTGCCTTGTCGTCCTCCCCCAGCGTGGCGCCGGCGAGGGTGAGCTCGACGACGTAGCGCTCCACCAGGTAGCGCGCCTCCGGGTGGAGCTGGTCGCGCCGCTCGTGCACGGCGAGCAAGCGCTGGTAGAGCGCCGGGTCGAGCGCGATGGCGTCGGAGTGAGCGGCGAGCTTCGGGGCGTACGTCGCACGCAGCTCGTCGATCTGCTCGTTGGTGTCAGCGCTGGCCTTGTTGGAGAAGATCCGCAGCACCCGCGACAGGCCCTCGCCGCTCCGCTCGAGCGGCACCAGCGTGTTGTCGAACGTCGCCGGCTCGGGGTTCGCGGTGATCTCGGAGACCGCCGCGAGCTGGGCGGCCATCCCCTCGTCGATGGCCGGACCGAGGTCGTCGTCCGCGAAGTCGGCGAACCTCGGCAGCTGGTAGGGCAGGTCGCTGGGTGAGAGGAGGGGGTGCATGCGGCAACCCTAGGTCGGCCCTACGGACGATTGCGACCGAGATCGTCGTGCGCCTGGACCCACTCCTCGGCCACCACCGCCGACCCGAGTGAGAGCTCGCCGGCGAGCACCGTGGCGGCGATGATCTCCGCCAGCTTCAGGACCTTCCCGGTGCCGTAGCAGTCCATGATCTCGAGACACTCGCGCTGGGTGGCCAGGCCGGTGCCGCCGCCGTACGTCGCGATGATCAGGGACGGCAGGGTGACCGACGCGTAGAGGTCGCCGTTGGGCAGCAGCTCGGAGAAGCCGTAGAGGGCAGATGACTCGGCCACGTTGGCGACGTCCTGGCCGGTCGCGATGAAAATCGCGGTGATGCCGTTGGCGGAGTGGTTGCCGTTGTTGTTGGTCACCGACATGATCGCGCCGAGCTGACCGCGGAGCCGGGCCGCCCAGAGCTTGTCGGTGGTGACGTTCATCTGCTCCTCGACCAGCGCCGCCGGCAGCGTGATCTCGGCGACCACCCGCTTGCCGCGGGTGTGGAGCATGTTGACGACCGACGTCTTCTTGTCGGTCGCGAACTGTCCCTCCAGCAGGAAGTGCAGCTCGCCCGGGTAGTTCTGCTTGATCCACGCGCACGCCGCGAAGGTCGCCTTGCCGGTCATGTTCTGGCCGGCGGCGTCGCCCGTCGTGTAGTTGAAACGGGTGTAGAGCAGCTTGGAGACCGAGAACTGCTGGATCTCGACCAGCTTGCCGGAGCTGGTCGTGGTCTGGGCCGCGGCGGCGATCGGCTCGAAGTTCGCGTCGAGCCAGGTCGCGAACGCCCTGGCCTCACGAGCGCTCTCGAAGCTGAAGACCGGCGCCCGCTGCATCCTGTCGTCCAGCACCGTCGTGGTGACACCGCCGGCCTCGCGGCACAGCTTCATGCCCCGGCTGTACGACGCCACCAGCGTCCCCTCGGTCGTCGCCAGCGGGACGAGGAACTCCCCCTGCGCGTGCTCACCGTTGACCAGCAGCGGCCCGGCGAGCCCGATGGGCACCTGGGCGACCCCGAAGAAGTTCTCGATGTTGCCGGGCAGGGTCGCCGGGTCGAGCGAGTAGCTCCCGACGTGCTCGAGCGCGCTGTCGGAGCTCGCGCGGATCAGGTCCTGCCGGGCCTTGATCGCAGCGGCGGAGTAGTCGTCGTCCCGGTCACGCGGGATCCTCAGGTCGGACATGGCGAGGAGTGTGCCAGTCAGCCGAACGGCAGCGGGTCCGGCGCCAGCGACACGGCCCTTGCGCGCGCGGCCGTCAGGCCGCGCCGGTGGTGCTGGCGGCACAGGACCTCGTAGGAGACGACGGTCGGCTCGTCGACCGGTACGTCGACGTCGCCCACCACGATCACCTCACCCTCGGTGATCATCACGCCGTCCTCGGTGCGGGCGTTGTGCGTGGCCCGCTTGCCGCACCAGCACAACGCCTCGACCTGCAGGACCTCGGTGCGGTCGGCGAGCTCGACCAGCCGTGCGGATCCCTCGAAGAGGCGGGTCCGGAAGTCGGTCAGGATCCCGAAGCAGAAGACGTCGATCTGCAGCTCGTCGACGATCTTGGCGAGCTGGTCGATCTGGTCACGGGTGTAGAACTGCGCCTCGTCGCACACGAAGTAGTCGACCCGCGCTCCCTGCGTGAGCGCGTCGACCGTCGTCCGCCAGAAGTCGAAGTCCGGCCCGACCTCGTGCGCCTCGGCGGTCAGTCCCAGCCGCGACGACACCGTTGCCACGCCCGCGCGGTCGTGGGAGGTGTAGAGCCGCCCGACCCGACCACGCGCGGCGTGGTTGTGGTTGGTCTGCAACGCGAGCGTCGACTTCCCCGCGTCCATCGTGCCCGTCCAGAAGGTCAGCTGCGCCACGGGCTGAATGGTGCCACGGTCAATTCCAGGTGGCCCACAGGGACCATCCGCCGGGGACGGCGACCAACGGGCCTCGCCGGAGGTCCAGGTCGACCTCTGCCACGACCGAGCACGAGCCCGTCGCGAGCTCGCACCTGAGCAGGCTGAGGTTCGAGAACTCTGTCGTGCCCCAGGCCATCAGGGTGCCGTCGTCGAGCCACTCGAACCCGGTCGCGTGGCCGAAGTCCTCGGAGGCGAGCTGACGCTGCCTGCCGGTGCGGGCGTCGTAGACGGAGAGCCCGTCCTCGAAGTCGTCGCCCCCGGTGCTGACCCACCTGGCGTCCGGCGAGAAGACTGCGGTCCGGCTGTCTGACGGACCCACCCGGACTGCCGAGTGCCAGTCGGTCCCCACGGCGATGCCCTCGTGGGTGTCGAAAGCACGGATCTCGCCCTGCGCAGCCACGAGGCGCGAGTGGACCCGCTCTGATCCGCGCTTCCCGATCCTGCTCAGGCTGATCCTCGCCATCTGGTGGCGGAGGTAGAGGTCGCTGCCGTCGATCGCGATGAGGTTGCCCGACAGGCCCTCCGTCGGCACCCGGCGTCCGCGACGCTGGTCGAAGACGACGACCTCCGTGTGCCTGCCCCTGGGCTGTTGCCAGGCGGCGTACGGCGACTCGGGGTCCCCGAACAGCATCTCTCCGCCGAAGAACGTCCTCCCGACCTTCACCGGCTCGCCGCCGGTCCAGGAGTACACGAGCTCCTCGTGCTCGGCGACGAAGACGATCCCGACACTGGTGCGGACATAGGCGAGCACCTCGGTGCCGAGGTCGTACGACGCATCGGGCGTGTGCAGGATGCTGCCCTCGGTCCACGTCGGCACGGCGGGGTCGAACTCTCCGACCGCGATCTCCGTGAGCGGAGGGTTGTCGCTGCTGCCCCCACGATCCTGCTCCTCGCAGCCGGTCGCGAGGAGCGTGCTCGCGAGGAGGGCTGCGGCGATCGCCGCGCGCGCGGAGCCGACCTTCGACGACCTCGGCTCCGCCATGCGGTGCATCGTGCCAGACCGCTACTCCGGGCGGTCGGTGCTGGAGGTCGCGGGCCCCTCGGACGTCGCGACCTCGCTGCTGTCCGATCCCGACTCCCCCCGGGCAAGGCCCCACAACAGGTCGCTCGAGCCGATGGAGAACACCCGGCTGAAGTCGTCCATGGTCATCAAGGTGGTGCAGACGCCGCCAGGGATCTCGCAGCCGAGGAGCTCGAGGACGTCGTGGTCGGCCTCCGACTCCGCGATGACCATCAAGGTGTCAGCATCGGCCCACTCGTAGCCGAATCCCTGACGTTCGCCGAGAGCTCCGATCTCGACCGCATCGCCTGTCGCAGTGTCATAGGCGCCGACGTGTTCGTCGGAGACGCTCACCCACCTCCCGCCGGGCGAGAGCACGGCGTGGCCTGCGTCGTCGGCGAGGATCTCGATCCCACCTCCGTCCGCACCGAGGTGACCCACCTCTACCCCGACGTCAGCCCCGCCTGCGTCCTCGAGCAGGTAGGCAACGAGGTCGCCCTCCACGTCCATGAAGTACTGATAGCGCGCTGGGTCGGCAAGGTCCGTGACCTGCCCCGACGCCAGGTCGAGGACACGCGTCGGTCCCTCGTCCACGTCGGCCAGGAAGACGCGACCGTCGTCGATGGCCACGATCGGGAAGGAGTACTCGACCTGCGCCTGCTCGCTCCAGATCCGGTCGCCGGTGCTCTGGTCGAACACGACGGCTTCGTAGTCGTCACCCGACTTGTCGAGCCACCCGGCATAGGGCTGGTCGGCGTCGGCTCGCAGGTGCGGGTCGTCGCTCTCCCCGATCCGCACGGGCTCACCCGTCCCGGGCCAGGCGTAGACGCCGAGCCGCTCGTCGCCCTCCAGCCCCATGAAGACGATTCCCTCGCTGGTCCGCACGAACGAGATGACGTCGACGCCGAGGTCGAAGGTGCGGTCGGGCGTGTGGAGCGCGCTTCCCTCGGTCCACATCGGCACGTCGGTGCGGAACGGATCGTCGACGAAGTCGGTCTTCTGGTCACCGCCGTCGCCGAGCAGGACGGCGCCGGTCGCGACGACCGCGAGTGCGGCCACGCCGGCGATGCCGGTCGTGATCCGGCGGCGGCGTACGGTCCGGTCGCCTGCGCCCGTGATCGCGTCGACATCGACGACCGCGAAGTCGAGGTCGGCGGCCTTGTCCATCAGGGTCTTGAGCTGCTCGGTCATGCCAGCGCCCCCTCGTTGGTGATCAGGTCGGTGAGATCGAGCTCGTCACCCATCAGGTCGCGGAGCTTGCCGAGCGCAGCGGCGCCCTGGCTCTTCACGGTGCCGACGGCGCAGCCGAGCACGGCTGCCGTCTGGACCTCGGTGAGGTCCTCGTAATAGCGGAGCACGACGACCGCCCGTTGCCGGGGCGGCAGCTGGGCGAGCGCCTGCATCAGCGAGGTCCGTACGGCGACCGCGTCGGCATGTCCTGCGCCGGACCTCTCGGGCACGAGCTCGGCGGGCTGCTCGCCGTACCAGCTCTTCTTGCGGAACCAGGTGATCGCCGTCGTCGTGATCGCCTTGCGCGTGTAGGCCTCCGCGTTGCCGATGTCGCGCAGCCGCGGCCACGCGACGTAGGTCTTGGTCAGCGCCTCCTGCACCAGGTCCTGGGCCAGCCCGACGTCGCCGACCATCAGGTAGGCGGCGCGATGCAGCGCGCCCGACCGGGCGGCGACGAACTCCGCGAATGCGGCTCTGTCGCGAGCAGCCATGGTGCCTCCGACTCCCGGGGCGATCCGTTCGCCGCCCACTCAACCTCTCTGACGACGCTAACCGCCGGAATGGTTCGGCCTCAGCACACCACGGTCGCGCCCATCACGGCTGCACGGCTCAGCGCTTGACGAGCTTCACCGTCCGCTTGACGGCAGCGGTCTGCCCGTTGCCCCTGAGGACGAAGGTCACCGTCGCCCTGATGCTGCCCTTCTTCCTGACGGTCGCGAGCGCGGCCCGGGTCAGCTTCAGGCCGAGCCTCCCGGCCGCATCGGCCGCGAGCCTGGTGCTGCCCGACCCCACCTTCTTCGTGGTCCTCGCCGTCGCAGCCACGTTGACCGTGAAGTCGCTGCGGTTGGTGAGCCTGAACGTCGCCACGCCCCTGGGGTTGAGGCGATAGACCTTCGTGGTCGGCACGGCGACCTGTGGCTTCGGTGGCTGCACCTTCGTCAGCGACTCGCAGAGGTTGACGACGTCGATCGCCACCACGTCGTTCGCGTCGACGCGCGCGATGTCTGCGTCCTTGCCGCACGAGACGCTGTCGAGCGTCCCGTCGGCAGCCTCGATGATGTCGTTGCCGTCCTCGCCCTGGATGGAGTCGACACCCGGGCCGCCGTCGACGACGTCGTTGCCGAATCCGGCGGTGATCTCGTCCGATCCCGGGCCGCCGTCGATCGTCTCGTTGCCGTACCGTCCGTCGATCGTGTCGTCGCCGTCGCCGCCGAGGATCGTCGTCCGATCGGCCTCCGCGTAGTCGACGATCTCGTCGTCACCTGCGCCGCCGTCGACGTGCGCGTCCTCACCGAAGATGAAGTGGGTCAGGATCGTGTCGTCCCCGCCCAGTCCGTCGACCTCGACATCGCCGTCCGACCCCTTGACGGTGAGCGCGTTGGGACCGTCGTCACCGGTCAACGTCACCGACCCGACGCCCGTGTAGTCGGGCGAGGTCAGGTTCTCCACGTCGCCGAGAGGACCGATGTTGTCGAGGTCGCCGACCGGACCGTCGTTCGCCACCTGGTCCAGGGAGGCGCGGAACGCGACGCCGTCCTCCTGGAACCCGTCGTAGTCCGCGGTGTCGTCGTCGGCACCGCCGTTGACCACGTCGTTGCCGGGCCCCGGGAACAGCTGGTCGTCACCGGCGTCGCCGTTGACGGTGTCCGCCCCCGACTCCTCGTCCCACCAGGAGGTCGTGTCGCCGAAGACCTCGTCCCTGCCGGTTCCGCCCGAGACGTTGTCGTTCCCGTCGCCGCCGAAGACGCGGTCGTCGCCGGAGCCCCCGGTGACCGTGTCCTTGCCGCCGTCGCCGTCGACGAACCAGTCGTTGCCCGCTCCGCCGTCGACGATGTCGTTGCCCACGTCGCCGGACACCGAGTCGGCGCCGCCGTCGCCGTACACCCGGTCGGCGCCGCCGCCGGTGAAGAGCTCGTCGTCCCCCTCACCGCCGTGGGCCTCCACCGGCACCAGGACGTCCTCAACGACACCGAGGTAGTCGTCACCCCCGCCACCGTTCACGACGATGCTCGTGACGCCGGCGCAGTCGGCGTAGCTGGTGCCTCCGTAGAGGAAGACGCAGCCCGTCACCGACCCCCAGCCGGGGCTCGATCCGAACGTGATCGAGCCGGGGTTGTCGCTGGACTCCGCGACGTAGAGATCGAGGGGAGCGGTGCCGGCGGTGATGGTCACCACGCCGCCCGCCTTCGTCAGGCTCGGCCCGGCGGCCGCGTGGGCAGGCGGACCAGCGACGAGGACGACTCCGGTGCTGGCAAGGACGAGGGGCAGCGCGATCGCGGAGCGCGTGAGGGACGACACGCGCGGAAGTAAAGCCCGCTCTGCGGCGGCCTCACCGAGAAATCAGCAGAAATCACTCCGAAGGACTACCGGCGTAGTCCCCAGGTACCGGGACCTAGTCGACCAGCAGCGGGATCAGCATCTCGTCGTCGGTGAGCGAGCCGTGCATGCCGATCAGCTTGGTCTCGTAGGGGAAGCCGTCCGTCGACAGCACCGCGGCGCTCCCCCGGCACGCGACGACCACGTCGCCGATCCGCGGGAGCACGACGGGGTCGACGGGGCCGAACCAGCCACGGCCGATCGCCTCGCCCCGGGTGAGCACCTCGGCCCGCTCGCCGAGCGTCGCCCGCCAGGTGGCGACCACGTCGGGCACCGCACCACCGACGCAGTAGAGGTGGCGGAACCGGGCCTCGCCGCCGATCAGCGCGACACCGGCGCTCAGGTCACCGTCGTCGGCGACGTCGATCCGGTCCGCGACCGGTACGTCGACCATCCCGTGGTCGGCGACGACCAGCAGGCGCCGGTCCGGCGGCAGAGCATCCCGCAGCTGCTCCGCCTCATGGTCGATCATCGCGAGCTGCTGCTCCCAGTGGCTCGAGGCGACACCCCAGCGGTGGCCGGTCCAGTCGAGATCGCCGTCGTAGACGTAGGTGAGCGACGGGCTGTCCGCGGACGCCGCGACGACGGCCGCGATCCGCTCCCCCCCCCGGTCGACGCCGACGTAGTCCGCGCCCCGGTGGGCCGCGACGGTGAGCCCGCTGCCGTTGAACTCACGCTTGTTGACGACGCTGACCCGCACGCCGGACGCCTGCAGCCGGGAGAACGCCGTGGTGTGCGGCTGCCACTCCACCGGGTCGACGTCGGCATCCCACAGCAGCGCGTTGAGCAGGTCGTCAGTGCCGGGAACGCGCGTCGTGAAGCCGACCAGGCCGTGGCCGCCCGGCACCAGCCCTGTTCCGAGCGAGGTCAGGCTGGTCGAGGTCGTGGACGGGACGCCGGCGGTGCCGATGGTCGACCCGGCCAGCAGCGAGAAGAGGTACGGCGCCGCCTCCTCGTGCCGGCGCAGCAGGTTGGCGCCGAGCCCGTCGATGAGGAACACGACGTACGACGAGGCGCCGGGCAGCTCGAGCCCCGTCGGCGCCACGCCGAGCGGGTGGCTCAGAGCCGCCGCCACCGCAGGGACGACGTCGCCGAGCGACCGGTCGCCGTACGCCGGCTCGCAGAACCCGTCGACCGTCCCCCCGGACACCCCGGACAAGTGGTCGCTCACCCGTGGGTGCGCGCGGAGAGCGACGCGGCGAAGGACAGCAGGCCGTCCACCGCGTCGGTGCCGTCCGCGGCGGCCGACACCCGGAGCGAGAAGTCGTCGGAGGCGAGGGTCCCGGTGTAGCCGTGGTCGGCCTCGCACTGCGGGTCGTTGCACCCGGCCGGCTCGAGGTCCATCCGCTGCACGGCGCCCCAGCCGATGGTGAGCACGGCCTCGGCGGGCGGCTGCGGGCCTGCCGTCGGGTTCGTCGTCATCCGCGTCACCACGACGGAAGTGACGGCGCTGAGGCTCACGGCCTCGGTGGAGGTCGACGTGTAGGGCTCCGGCAGCAGGTCGTCGCCGGTGTGCTCGTCGGTGTGGGCCAGGATGAGCCGGCTCGGGGTCAGCACGATCACGCTCTGGTGGCGGCGTACCTCGTCGCGCTCGAACGTCGGCTCGTGGTGCACGTAGAAGGACACGACGCGCTCGCCGCCCACCGCCTCGGTGACGGCGTCCGCCACCACCTCCGGGTAGTAGCCGGTGCGGTCGAGCGCCTTGCGGAGCTCGGCGGCGCGATCCCGGTCTTCGGAGGTGCGGGAGCGGACGTCAGGCATGCTCGCATCCTCCCACGGGCGTGGCCACGATCACCCGGGCAGGGTGAGCGTGACGTCGGGCAGCCGGCGCACCAGCGAGTCGGGGCGCGGATCCCGCACCGGCGCCAGCCGGACGGACGCCCTGAGGACGGTCACCCCGTCGACGCCGGCGAGGGCGAGCGAGAGCTCCAGGGCGCTGACCTCCGGCAGGTCGTTCTGGAGGTGGGCGACCTTGGTGATCAGGTCCTCGATCGCCCCCACGTCGACCGGCTCCGCCCCGCGGTAGCCGAAGAGCAGCGGCGAGCTCTTGACCTCCCGCACCATGGTCGCGACCTCGTGCTCGTCGAGCGGCGGGATCCGGTAGGACCAGTCGCCGAGCAGCTCGATGATCGGACCGGAGATGCCGAACGAGACCACCGGCCCGAAGAGCGGGTCCTCGAAGGAGCGGATGGCGATCGGCACGCCGGTCGGGGCGTTCTTCTGCACGACGAACGCGGCGTCCTCCGGGTGCGGGACGGCAGCCGTGAGCGTGCCCCAGGCCTCCCGCATCTCGCTCGCCGTGTCGATGTTGCGCCAGACGTGCTGGCGGTCCGGACGCTCGCGCACCGACTCGCGGGTGGCCTTCAGCACGACGTCCCAGCCGAGACGCCGGCCGACCGACTGCGCCTGCTTCAGCGAGCCGACCGGCACGGACGGCCACACCTCGATGCCGTACGACGAGAGCAGCTCGGCCACCTCCTCCTGCTCGAGCAGCACCTCCTCGTTGCGGTCCCTGAGCTGGCGCTGCACGAACTGTCGCGCGGCCGCCGTCTGCACCTCGCCCGGGTCGGCCGGGACGCTCTCCGGGTTGCGCAACCACACGGCGTACTCGACCACGCGCGCGAGCGCGCGGACCGCCGCCTCCACGGCCGGGTACGACGGCACCGATCCCCTGCCGGCGGTCGAGCCGGCGACGTCCGGGACCCGGAGCAGCTCCGGGATGCCCTGGGCGCCGAGGAACGACGAGACCAACGGCTTGTCGGACTGCTCCCCGACCGCCGCGAGGACGTTGGCGACCTCGTCGGTCGAGACGTTGAGCGGCGGGATGTAGACCGCGATCACGGAGTCGACGTCCTCGTCGTCGATCGCCTCGTCCAGGGCGTCCTCGAAGTCCTCCGCCGTCGCGTCGGCGCCCAGCGCGACCGAGCGGTTGACCACCAGGCCCACGGCGGACGCCGCATCCGCGGCGAGCAGGCCCAGCGCGTCGGAGTTGCCGACGATCGCGACCCTCCGACCGCGCGGCAGCGGCTGGTGCGCCAGCAGCTGGGCGACGTCGAACATGTCCTCGAGCGTGTCGACCTGGATGATCCCCGCCTGGCGGAACATCGCGTCGACCGCTGCCTGGGGCGCCGAGATCTGGCGCACCGTGTGGCCCATGGGCACGCCCTGCGTCGTACGGCCGGACCGGACCGCGACGATCGGCTTGCGCAGCGACACCCGGCGCGCGATCCGGGAGAACTTGCGCGGGTTGCCGATCGACTCGAGGTACATCATCACGACCTCGGTCGAGTCATCCTCCTCCCAGTACTGGAGCAGGTCGTTGCCGGACACGTCGGCGCGGTTGCCCGCGCTGACGAAGGTGGAGATGCCGAGGCCCCGGTTCTTGACCTTCTCGAGGATCGCCGAGCCGAGGGCGCCGGACTGGCAGAAGAAGCCCGCCCGGCCGCGGGCCGGCATGACCGACGACAGCGAGGCGTTGACCGACACCTCGGGGTCGGTGTTGATCACGCCGAGGCAGTTGGGCCCGATCAGCCGCAGGCCGTAGGACCGGGACAGCCCGACCAGGTGTCGCTGCCGCCTGCGGCCCTCCTCGCCGGTCTCGGCGAACCCCGACGAGATCACGATCAGGCCGTGCACCCCCTTGGCCGCACAGTCCAGCACGACGTCGGTCACCGCCTCGGCCGGCACGGCGACGATCGCGACCTCGACGTCGTCGGGGATGTCGTTGACCGACTTGTACGCCGGCATCCCGCTGACCGCGCTGGCCGACGGGTTGACGACGTAGACCCGCCCCGTGAAGTCGGCGTTGACCAGGTTGCGCACCAGCAGCTGCCCGATCGTGTCCTGCCGCCGGCTGGCGCCGACGATCGCGACCGAGGCCGGGTGGAAGAAGCGGTGGATCGACGCGGACTCGGCGACGTGCTCGCGGTCGTGCATCACGCCGATGGCGGTGTCGGTGGGGTCGATGGGGAACTCGAGGGTGATCACGCCGTCGGCGTACCCGCTCGCGACCTGGTAGCCGGCGTCGCGGAACGTCTGGATCATCCGGTTGTTGTCCGGCAGCACCTCGGCGGTGAACCGCTCGACGCCGCGCTCGCGGCCGGCCTGCGCGAGATGCTCCAGCAGCAGCTGCGCGATGCCGCGACCCTGGTGCTGGTCCTCGACGAGGAAGGCGACCTCGGCCTCCTTCGGCTCGACGACGTCGTAGCGGCCGACGGCGATCATCTGGCCGCCGAGCACCATCACCAGGGCCACCCGGTCGTGGTGGTCGACGTGGGTGAACCGCCGGACGTCCCGCTCGGACAGCCGCGGCATCGGGGAGAAGAACCGGTAGTACTTCGACTCGTCCGAGACGCGCGAGTAGAACTCGACCATCAGCTGCTCGTCCTCGGGCTGGATCGGCCGGATGTGCGCGGTCCGGCCGTCACGCAGCAGGACGTCGGCCTCCCAGTGGGTGGGAGGCGGCCCGATCTCCTCGGCGGGTGTCCCGGACTCGGTCACAGGACGAGGCTAGTGGCTCCGTCGGCACGCGGGACGTCAGGTGCACCCACGCGGCTGCCCTGTCCCCTAGCGTGGGGGTCGCCATCGGCCCTACAGATCGGATTCCGCCATGGAGATCCTGCACTCTTCCATCGCCATCGTGGCCGCGATCGTCCTCATCATCAGGTTCAAGGTCGACCCCGTGATCTCGTTGCTGATCGCCTGCGTCTATCTCGGACTGGCCACCGGCCTGGGTGCCGGAGGCACGGTGGCGGAGATCACCGGCGGGTTCGGCGAGATCATGGCCGAGGTCGGCCTCCTCATCGGATTCGGCGTGCTGATCGGCGCCCTCCTGCACTCGATGGGCACCTTCGGCGACCTGGTCGAGATCCTCGCCCGCCGCGTCGGTCGACGGCTGCCGTATGCGATGGCGGGCACGCTCTCCACGATCTTCCCGTCCATCTACGTCGACGTGCAGGTCGTCCTCGCGGCGCCGATGGCCAAGGAGTCCGCGCCCGCGGTCGACCGCCGCCATGGCCTTCCCTGGCTCGCCGGGGCCATGGCGATCGGCATCTTCTCCGGCTACGTGTTCGTCGTACCCGGCCTCGCGGCGGTCGCGATCGCGGGGCTCATGGACGTGCCGCTGGGGACCTACCTGTTGTACGGGCTGCCGATCGGGCTGACCACCGCGCTCGTCACGACGTTCCTCTTCCGACTGCTGCTGGGGCGTGGCTTCTGGAACGACGAGACGGACTACGACCCGGACGTGGTCGTGGAGGAGGGCCGGGTCCACGACGAGACGGAGGACGTGCCGCGGGCCGAGCGTGCCTCGCACCTGCCGCTCGTCGTGCGCCTGCTGCCGATCCTGGTGCCGCTCGTCCTCATCGCCACCGGCGCGATCCTGGACGTGGCGGACGCCTCGAACGACGTGTTCGCGTTCCTCGGCGATGCCAACATCGCGCTGTTCCTGGGGCTGTTGATCGCCTTCGGGATGGTCCGGTCGTCGATGGGTTCGGACGGGGTCGGGAAGGTTCTCGGAGCCGGCTTCCACACGACCGGAGAGATCCTGCTCGTCACCGGCGTCGGCGGGTCCCTCGGCGCCGTCATCGCCGCCAGCGGGATGGACGAGACCCTCAAGGACCTGTTCTCCGCCGACGACAACGCGCCCGTGATCATCAGCATCCTGCTCGCGTGGTGCATCGCCGCGGTGCTGCACTTCGCGATCGGCTCGGTCTCCGTCGGCGCGATCACGGCGGCGGGCATCATCTCCCCGGTCGTGGGATCGCTCGACGTCGATCCCGTCGTCATCGCTCTGGCCATCGCCTCCGGCGCCATGTTCGCGCTCCACGTCAACAGCAACTTCTTCTGGATGTTCACCACCCTGCTCGACCTCTCCACCAAGGGCAGCCTCAAGACCCTGACGCTGGCGACGTCGCTCGGAGCCGTCGTCTCCCTGCCGCTGGTCCTGGTCGCCAGCCTGGTGGCCGCAGCCACCTGACGCCAGGTCGCAACCCGCTCCGCCAGGTGGTGCGACACTTCGGCATGCCTTGGACACCGCACCACTCGCAGCAGGCCATGATCGTCCTCGGCGGCGGCGTCGGGGCCGCCGCAACTGCTGCCCCCGGACTCCTGCAACGTGCGTTCGGCATCCCCGCGGGCGACATCACCGGCGCCGGCCGCCTCGGGTGGCGGTTGTTCGCCACCCGCAACCTCTACCTCACCCTGCGAGCGGTCCAGGGAGACCCCTCGGCGGTCGCGGCGTTCGGTCAGGTCCAGGCGCTGGACCAGGTGGTCTTCTGGCACGCCTTCGCCACGCGGTCGGTGCCGCGGACCACCAGCGTCCTTGCCGCACTGACCTCACTCGCGATCGTCGGCCTCGACGCCCACCGCCGCTCGCGGTCGTAGACCACCGCGCTCTCGATCGGCCCACGCTGCCCGGGCGCTGCAAGGGCGGGAGCAGGCTCGGGAGGGTCTGACACATTCTGAAGGACGACCAGGATGACCCTTCGAACCTGGTCGCGCCGCGCGCACGCCGAGTCCCAAGGAGCGGACGGCGGTACGACGGTGGAAGCCAGGGTCATCGTCGGCGATGACGACGTGGACCATTGGGATCAGGGTGACGGAGCACAGACGCGGCGCGACGGCCTCTCGCACCCCGTCCTCGTGCGCGGCCGGACGACTTGATCGACCGCTCACGATTCGATCTGTCTCAGCTCGGCGGCCGCGTGCAGCTGCCGCGAGCACACGGGGCGCCAGTAGCGGGCGCCTGCCAGCCCAAGCGAACCTGTCCAACTGGCATCGCTAGACACTGCTCATCGACAGGCTCAGAAGCATGATGTGATTGCGCCATGGGGTCTTGGGGTCCAGGCATCTTTTCGGATGACCTTGCGGAAGACATTCGAGCGCAGTATCGAGAACTGCTGGAAGACGGCGTTCCGGATCCCGAGGCAAGCGAACGGATCATCGACGAGTACGAGGGTTTGGACGGCGATGAAGCCCACATCCTTTGGCTCGCACTCGCCGCTACGCAGGCGTCCTCAGGTCGTCTTGAGGAGCCGGTGAAGCAACGCGCGCTGGAGATCATCGACGGCGATATTGGTCTCGAGCTCTGGATACAACGTGGCCCAGCGGAAGTCGCGAAACGTAAGGCTGCCCTGGACGAGTTGCGACAGACATTGTCCGGGCCGCAGAAGGCACGGTCGAAGATTCGGAAGGCTTGGGCGCACGTCACCGATCTCGCCCCCGGCGACGTCATGGCCTACAAGGCTCCGAACGGGCTGCACATCCTGTTTCGAGTTGCGCGGCTCGAGGCTAGCCGTCTGGGCACCGTGCCGGTCCTTCGCAGGCTGGACTGGGACAGAGACGATCTGCCGAGCGATCAGCAGCTTTTGCAACTACATACATCGGACGAGCCGGCGATGAGGTTTCGAGAACCGCCAGTGACTTGGAACGTCGCTCGGCACCGGCGTAAGGACCCCGATTGGCGAGACGTCGGATTCGTTCTTGTCGGCCGCGTCGAAACGGCCGGCGACGACGCCTCCGCCGACGTCCGTGCTTTCGCGCACTGGGGCGGTGTTCAAGAGACGCTGGATCTCAGCAACGTGGCGTCCGATTAGGGATTCGTGCCCACTACCCCGCCGATAGCCTGCGCGCACATGCGTCCAAGGCGACTCAACTGACCGTGGGCAGAAGCTCGGTCCGCGAGCTCGACGGGCGGCAATAGCGTGCGAGTTATTTGTCGACTCAGCCGCCGCGCAAGGTCAGCGGATAAGGATCACGAGACGATGGTCTCGTGGCGAAACCGGATGACACACTCGTGCCATCCTGGACAGGAACAGGGCATGGAATCCACGACGTCGTCGCCGCGGGAGCGTGAACAACGCTTCCGGGAGCTGTACGACGCGGCGTATGTCGATCTGCTACGTTTCGTACGGCGACGTGTGCATCCCACTCACGCCGAGGACGTGGTCGGCGACGTCACGCTCGTCGCATGGCGCCGCTTCGACGACGTCCCCGCCGACACGTCGGCCGCGCGCGCCTGGCTCTTCGGCGTGGCCCGCAAGACCCTCCAGAACACCCGGCGCCGCGAGGACAGGCACGATGCCGTGGCGGTCCGTCTCGCCGAAGTCCGGCACGGTTCCGCGGATTCCGGCCTCCACCCCGATCTGGTCGCCTGCCGGGTCGACGTCGCCGCAGCCTGGCCGCTACTGAACGCGACTGCCCAAGAGGCGATCGCACTCTCCGTGCTGGACGGGCTCAGCGCACCTGAGGCGGCGGCGGTGCTGGGCATCTCATCCACCGCCTTTCGCCTGCGGCTATCCCGCGCACGACGCACCCTGCGACGCCATGTCGACTCCGCCACCGCCGACGACCCCCTGCCCGGCCATCCTGCTTCCGAGAGGAGTCCCCGATGACCAAGCACACTGCGGACACCGTCATCACTGCGGCCCTTCGCCACCTCGACCCCGCGCCGCGCACCGACCTGACCGAGGGGGAGCGCGAACGTGCCGACGCGGCGTTCGCCCGCATTGTGGCGACGCCGACCGACGAACCGGTCCCGGCGGGGCGGACCCGATCGCATCGGCGTCGGAGGCAACTGCTGGTGACTGTGGGCCTGGCCGGCGCCGCCGGCGTCGCTATCCCTGCTCTGCTGCTCGGTGGAGGCGAGGCGTACGGATCCTGGACGCCGACGCCCGAACCCCTGTCGGACCTGGCCGCGACCGAGGCCGCCAGCACCTGCCGCACCACCCTCGGAGCACCAGACAACGAAGGGCGCGTCGCGATCGCGGAGCGACGTGGCGAATGGACCTACGTACTGCTCGCCGGCCCAGAGACAGAGGCCGCCTGCCTGATGCCCGACGACAGCGTCGGGCAGACCATCGTCGACGGAGAGGACTTCTTCGGGAGCTACACCCCGGACCCCGCCGCGCCGCCGACCCTCGACCCCAACCGCTTCGCCGAGACCGAAAGCATGCAGGGCAGCACCGACGAGGGATGGTTCGTCTGGCTCGGGGGCTATGTGGGCAGCGACGTCACTGGTGTCACCGTGCACACCTCCTCGGGTCTCGACGTCGAGGCCTCGGTTGCCGGCAACCGGTTCGCTGCGTGGTGGCCGTCCACCGAGCAGAGCTCCGACCACCCGGCCGAGACGTGGTCGTACACCGTGCACCTCGCTAACGAGAGCACCCGAGGAACCACCCGCTGACGTCCAACGACACGCGCGCACTATTCGGCAGGATCACGCACTTCGAGCGTGCGGTTCAGCCGTGATGGCTGAGCACGTTCACAACGTGGCCAGCGCTAGTGCGCAGGAAGAAGCGGCGGACGCCCCAGTCCTCGTCTTGTAGGGGATGGACGATCTCAGCACCGCCATCACGCGCCTGTTGGTACACGACGTCGATATCCGGAACCTCGATTGACATTTGGGGATTGCACGGCGCGGACCGGTCGACGTCCATGACGCTGAACTGGGCACCGCCGCTCGTCCCTAGTGTCGCCACCCAACCCAAGTTCATCAGTACGTCGAGGCCGAGCAGGTTGGAGTACTCCAATACTGCGGCATCGACATCGGCGACCGTCAGGATCGGCACTGCTCGAAGAAGGTCCATGACCCCACCGTAAGCACGGACGCGGGAGGCACCCGCAGATCGGCAATAGAGGGGTTTCACTCCTGCAGTCGGCAGCTATGTGCGGCGGTGGAAGCGGATGTCGCCGTTGGGGAGGATCTCGTGGGTGTAGCGGGGGTCGTGGAGCAGGTGGTGATGGTGGCTACAGCCGAGGATGCCGTCGTCGATGTCGGTCTTCCCGCCCTCGGACCAGGGCACCAAATGATGTGCTTCACACCGGCGTGCCGGGACGGTGCAGCCCTCGCCGCGGCAGGTCTTGTCGCGTAGGGCCATGGCTTTGCGTTGGGCTGGTGAGAACAGTCTTCGGGTGCGTCCGAGGTCGAGGATCGCGCCCTTGTCGCCCAGGACGACCGGGATGATCTCGGCGGTGCAGGCCAGGCGGCGGATGGCTTCGGCGGAGAGGTTGTCCCCGGCGTCGAGGTCGGCGTCGATGAGGCCGCCGGTGGCCAGCTCGGCGCGGAGGGAGTCGAGGGTGATGGTGACCATCACCGTGGTCGCATCGCCGCCGTGGGTGGGCAGCTTCTTGGGGTCGAGGTGCTCGAGCAGGGCGCCGAAGGCACGGCCGCGGCGGCGGTGCAGCGGGATCCGGTCCTCCTCCCCACTGATGGCGTCCTTGTGCTTGCGGGGCTGGTGAAGGCGTCGAGGTAGGTCAGCAACCGGTCCGCATCAAGGTCGGGGTGCACGATCGTGGTGCGGCTGATCCCGTCGCCGAGTCGCTTGGTCTTCAGGCTGGTCGTGGCCCGCGCGGCCTGCTCCTCGGACTCTAGGAGCTTCGCGGCCTCGGCCTCGGCGATCTCCGGTGCCAGGGCTTCGCGGATCCGGCGCCCGAGGCGGCGCAGCTCACCAGGCCGAAAGGTCCGGGCGTATTCGACGAGCTGGGTCTCGGCCTTCGCCATCACCTCGACCCCGACCCGGTCCGGGATCGCCTCCAGCGCAGCGACGATCACCCGCGCCTGCTCCGCGGACACGACGCCGTCGGCCATCCCGGCCGCAACCCGCGACCACTTCTGGTCCAACGCGGTGGCGAGGTGGGCCTCGGCGCGGGTGACCTGGGGCTCGGCCTGGGTGGCGTGGGCCAGCCACGCCGCCACGTCCCGGACCCCGGCCTGCTCGGCGACGTCACCGGCGGCGGCCATCAGCCGCAGCTTCAGGCCTACCAGCTGCCGCTCGACCCGCGTCACGGCGACCAGGGCGTCGGCCTTGTCGTCGGGGCTCATGTAGACCGGCTGCAGGTCGGCGACCTCGCTCAGCGTTGCAGACAGCTGCTCGGCACAGGCCAGAGTTCGGGTGTGGCTGAGGCATCAGCTGTGCGACCACGATCAAGACCTCCCGAGTAAACTCCAATCGTACACCAGTTCGCTTCAAAATGGAACGGCAAGTGGCCACTGCGGTGCCGAGCGACGGCCGGGACGGCGAGCCCTCCGTCCGTGGGTCGGGCCGGGCGGGGACAATGACCGCCATGGCACGGCGTACGACGACACCACCCCCGCCCGAGGACTTCGAGGAGCACATCCTCGACACCGACATCCGTGACGAGATGGAGTCCTCGTTCCTGGAGTACGCCTACTCGGTCATCTACTCCCGGGCCCTGCCCGACGCCCGCGACGGCCTCAAGCCGGTGCAGCGCCGGATCCTCTACACGATGAACGACATGGGGCTGCGCCCCGACCGTGGCCACGTCAAGAGCGCGCGGGTCGTCGGCGAGGTGATGGGTCGACTGCACCCGCACGGTGACTCCGCGATCTACGACGCCCTGGTCCGGATGGCGCAGCCGTGGTCGATGCGGGTGCCGTTCATCGACGGCCACGGCAACTTCGGCAGCTCCGACGACTCCCCCGCCGCGATGCGCTACACCGAGTGCCGGATGGCGCCGGCCGCGGTCGCGATGACCGAGTCGATCGACGAGGACACCGTCGACTTCCGGCCCAACTACGACAGCCGCGAGCTCGAGCCGTCGGTGCTCCCGTCGGCCATCCCCAACCTGGTCGTCAACGGCGCGACGGGCATCGCGGTCGGCATGGCCACCAACATGGCGCCGCACAACCTGGTCGAGGTCGTGCAAGCCCTGCGCCACCTCATCAAGCACCCCGGCACCGACGTCGACGGCCTGATGCGCTTCATCCCGGGCCCGGACCTGCCGACGGGCGGCAAGATCGTCGGCCTCGACGGCATCCGCGACGCCTACGAGACCGGCCGCGGAACCTTCCGGATGCGGGCCACGACGCGGATCGAGACGATCGGCCGGCGCAAGGGGATCGTCGTCACCGAGCTCCCCTACGGCGTCGGCACGGAGAAGGTCGTCGAGCGGATCAAGATCCTCGTCCAGAGCAAGAAGCTCCAGGGCATCGCCGACCTGAAGGACCTCACCGACCGCTCCCACGGCCTCCGCCTCGTGATCGAGGTCAAGAACGGCTTCGTGCCGGAGGCGCTGCTCGAGCAGCTCTACAAGCAGACGCCGATGGAGGACACCTTCGGCATCAACAACGTGGCGCTCGTCGACGGCCAGCCCCGCACGCTGGGGCTCAAGGAGATGCTGACGGTCTTCCTCGACCACCGCTACGAGGTCGTACGACGGCGCTCGCAGTTCCGACGCGACAAGAAGGCCGATCGGCTGCACCTGGTCGACGGCCTGCTGATCGCGCTGCTGGACATCGACGAGGTCATCCAGGTGATCCGCACCAGCGACGACTCGGCCGCCGCCAAGGAGCGGCTGATCTCGGTCTTCGACCTGTCGCAGGCGCAGGCCGACTACATCCTCGAGATGCAGCTGCGCCGGCTCACCCGGTTCTCCCGGATCGAGCTGGAGAAGGAGCAGGAGACGCTGCGCCGCGAGATCGAGGAGCTCGACGCGATCCTGGCCGACGAGGCGCTCCTCAAGCGGGTGGTGAGCGACGAGCTCGGCGAGGTCGCGAAGACCTTCGGCACGCCTCGTCGTACCGTCCTGCTGGAGTCGGCCGGCACCGCCGCCGTGACGGCGGCGGCCCCGCTCGAGGTCCCCGACGACCCCTGCTTCGCGCTCCTGTCGTCGACCGGCATCCTGGCCCGCACCAGCAGCGACGCCTCGGTCGGCACCGGCGGCGCCCGCGCCAACCACGACGTGGTGGTCTCGGCGGTGCGGACGACGGCGCGCGGTGACATCGGCGTGCTCACCTCCACCGGGCGCCTGCTCAGGCTCGGCGTGCTGGACCTGCCGACGATCCCGCCGTCCGCCAACGAGTCCCACCTCCAGGGCGGCGTGCCTCTCACCGAGCTGCTCTCGCTCGACCCCGGCGAGCGCGCGCTGGGCCTGTCGACGCTCGCCAGCGACGGCCCCGGCCTCGCCCTCGGGACTCGTCAGGGAGTCGTCAAGCGGGTCAACCCGGAGGTCCTCGCCAAGGACGAGTGGGACGTCATCCGGCTGGCGGAGGGCGACGAGGTCGTGGGCGCGGTCGAGCTGCGCACCGGCGAGGAGCAGCTGTGCTTCGTGACCTCCGACGCGCAGCTGCTGCACTACGGGGCGTCCGGCGTCCGGCCGCAGGGTCGCTCGGGCGGCGGCATGGCCGGCGTCCGCCTGACCACGGGCGAGCGGGTGGTGTGGTTCGGCGCGCTCGACCTCCCGTCGTACGGCGACGGCGCGGTGCTCGTCACCTCCTCCGGATCGTCGACCGCGCTCCCCGGCACCGAGCCCGGAGCGGTCAAGGTGACGGACTTCGCCGAGTACCCACCCAAGGGCCGCGCCACCGGCGGCGTCCGCTGCCACCGGTTCCTCAAGGGAGAGGACACGCTGGTCTTCGCCTGGGCCGGCCCGGCGCCGGCGCGGGCAGCCGCCGCGAGCGGTGCGCCGATCGACCTGCCGGCGGCCACCGGGCGCCGGGACGGATCAGGCGTGCCCGGCAGCCAGCCCTTGGCCGCCTGCGCCGGACCACTCGCGGCCGTGCTCACCGCCGCTGTGTCAGGGTGACGGCATGATGCTTCGCCCTCTCTTCCGCCGCGTCGCCGCAGCCGCCCTGGTTGGCGGCCTGACCGTGGTCTCCGCCGCCGCGTGCAGCGGCGGCGAGGACCCGGTGACGAACAACGAGGACCTCGACGACGACGGTGACGGCGAGGTCACCCCCGAGGAGGTGATGGCCGGCGCCAAGGCCAAGCTCGACGAGACCAGCGGCGTCGAGGTCTCCCTCAGCACCGGCGACGAGCCCGCCGAGGGCGACTACCTCGCCTCGGCCGACGGCGTGCTGATCGCGGACCCGGCCGCCTTCGAGGGCGAGGTCGCCGGACGCGTGATGGGCACGGAGGCGATCGGCATCCCGGTGATCTCCGTCGACGGCGAGGTCTACGTCGAGGTGCCCGTCCTCGGGTGGCAGACGTTCCAGCCCGACGAGTTCTGCGCGCCCGATCCCGCCCAGCTCCTCAACCCCGAGACCGGCGTCTCCGCCATCCTCACCGCGACCGAGGACCTCGACGAGGGCGAGAGCGAGCTCGGCGGCGACGACAACAGCGAGACGATCACGCCGTTCAGCGGCACCGTCCCGGCTGACTCGGTGCGCAACATCCTTCCGTGCGCCGAGGGCGACTCCTTCGACGCCACCTACCGGATCGACGGCGACGGGTTCCTCAGGGAGGCCGAGATCACCGGAGAGTTCTTCCCCGGCATGGACGCGATCACCTATGTCATCGCGATCGAGGAGTACGACGTCGAGCAGGAGATCACGGCCCCGGAATGAACCGCCCGACATGACCGCGCCGGCTGACGGGGAGACCGGCGGCGGGCCCGACGCCCGATCCAAGCTGCTCCTGGCGTTCTGCGCGGCGGCCGTGGCGTTCGCGGCGATCGACACCTACGTCGTCGTGCTGGCGCTGCCCGACATGATGGCGGCGTCGGGCATCCCTGTCGACGAGCTCCAGCGGGCGGCGCCGATCATCTCCGGCTTCCTGCTCGGGTACGTCGCGATGCTGCCCCTCATCGGGCGGATCGCCGACCTGCGCGGCCAGGTGCCGGTGCTCGCGGCCTCGCTCGCGGTCTTCGCGTTCGGCTCGCTGGTGACCGCGATCTCCTACGACCTCGTCACGCTGGTGATCGGCCGGTTCCTGCAGGGTGCCGGCGGCGGCGGCCTGGTGCCGGCCACGATGGCGCTGGTCGCGGCGCTCTACCCCGTCGGCCAGCGCGGCGTGCCGCTCGGCCTGGTGTCCGGCGTGCAGGAGATCGGCAGCGTGCTCGGTCCACTGTTCGGCGCGCTGGTGCTCGCGGTCGGGTCCTGGCGCACCATCTTCGTGATCAACCTCGTCGTCGGTGTGCTGCTCGTGGTGGCCGTCCGCGCACTGTGGACACCGGGCATCTCGACGGGCTCCACGAACCAGGGCCGCGACCGCGACGGAGAGGCTCGACCGCCGGGTCGGCGCCGGCCGGACCTGCTGGGCGGGCTGGCGGCCGTCGTACTGCTCGTGGCCGGCTTCGTCGTCTTCCTCCAGCCGGCCGAGCTGAGGCGCGACCTGACATGGGGCCAGCTCTTCATCCCCTATGTCGACGGCGGCAGCCGGTGGGTGACGCCGATCGGCCTCGTCACCATCGGTGCGTTCGTGCTGCTCGCCCTCCGCTGCCTCCTGGCCGGGCACCCCCTCATCGACGTCCGCGGCTGGGGTCGGGCAGCGGTCGAGGCCGACCTGGTGGGCGCGACCCTGCTGGGCGTCGCCCTCGGCGGCATCGTGCTGGCGTTCGCGAGCGCCGATCCCGAGGTCGCGGTGTTCAACCCGAAGGGCGGCTGGTTCCTCCTCGGCGCCGGTCTCGCGGCTGCGGCGTTCGTCGTGCACCTGCTGCGCGCCGAGGCCCCGATCATCCCCCGCGCGGCGCTCGCGGCCGTTCCGGCCTGGGGGTCGCTCCTCGTGAGCTTCCTCGTCGGATGGGCGCTGATCGCCGCGCTCGTCGACATCCCGCTCTTCGCGCGGACGACGACCTACCGCGACTCCCAGCTGGGAGCGGCGCTGATCCTGCTGCGCTTCCTGGTCGCGCTGCCCGTCGGCGCGATCGTCGGCGGCTACCTGCTGCGGCGGCTCCCGGCCGGGGTGATCACCGCCGTCGGCATGCTGATGGCGGCCGGAGGGTTCTTCTGGATGGCGCAGTGGGACGCAGGCAGCCTCGACGGGTTCGCGTCGAACGTCCCGCTGGTCGCCGGCGGTCTCGGCTTCGGGCTCGCGCTGGCGCCCGTGAACGCGGCGATCCTGTCGACGACCTCGCACGACACGCACGGTCTCGCGAGCGCCCTGGTCGTGGTCGCGCGGATGGTCGGCATGCTGGTCGGCATCTCGGTGCTGACCACGTGGGGGCTGCGCCAGCTCCACGCCGAGCACGAGAAGCACCCCGACCTCGACCTGGTGGAGCTCGCGCTCGTGCAGGAGCAGTCGGTCTTCTTCGGCGCCGGCGTCGCGGCGGTCGCCGCCGCGCTCCTCGCGCTCGTGCTCTTCCGCGCTGCGCCCACCCGAAGCCTGGACACCGCCGAAGTTCTCCGCACCGGCGGATAAATTGGCCCCATGAGCGACTTCGACGACCTGCTCGCCGCGAACCGTGACTTCGCCGTCGACTTCAAGCTCGGCGGCTTCGACGGCGTCGCCCACGCCGGCCTGGCGATCGTGACCTGCATGGACTCCCGGATCGACCCGCTCGGCATGGTCGGGCTCCAGCCGGGTGACGCGAAGATCTTCCGCAACCCGGGTGCCCGGGTCACCGAGGCGGCGCTGGAGGCGCTCGTCCTCGGCGTCCACCTGCTCCAGGTCGACCGGATCATCATCGTGCCCCACACCCGCTGCGCGGTCGCGTCGCACTCCGAGGGCGAGCTGCGGCGCCGGGTGTCCGAGTCGGCGGGCCAGGACGCGTCGTGGCAGGCCTTCCACGTCATCGACGACCAGGCCCAGGCCCTGGCCGAGGACGTGCGGAAGGTCCGCTCGCACCCGCTCATCCCCGACAGCGTCCTCATCGGCGGATTCCTGTACGACGTCGACAGCGGCCTGCTGACCCAGAAGGTGTGACCGCGGGGGCGTTCCGACGCCCAGACTGTTGCCAGATCTGAGAGCCTCGCTTCCGCAGGACGCTGCTCGGGCAGCCGTGGCCGCCGTACCCTGCAACTGCAGAGCCCTCCTTTGCCGCACGGGTGGGCTTCGGTCGCGCTCCCGCCGACCGTGGGGCGGCGGCGCGGAGGACCATGCCTGCTCGGGACGACATCGACCGGATCAGTCAGGCACAGTCCCGCCTTGCCGCCCGGGCCGGCCGCGCGGCGCGCGCCGATGCGGGCGCGCTCTGGACCTCGTTCACGGGGCACACCACGACCCCCGGGTGGACGAAGGACAAGACGAGGAGCGCCGTCCTCAGCAACCTGGTGTCCCTCGTCCTTCTCGGCGACGCCGAGGACTTCGTGACCCTCGACTCCCTGGTCCGCTCCTTCGGCGCGGAGCGGGTCGCGACCATCCAGAGCGAGCTCGACGACGTCCTCGGGATGGGGCCGGACCTGCCGGTGACGACGGCGGCGATCCGGATCCTCGGCGACGTCGGCCTCATCCGCCAGCGCCTCGCCGGCATCGGGATGTCCTCCACCAAGGTCTCGGCCACCGTCAAGCGCGCCCACCACCAGACCTTCTGGCTGCTGCTCGCCGGCGCCGAGGACCTGCCGCGGAGCCAGACCATCCGAACCACCGAGCAGCTGGTGGAGCTGCTCCAGCACGGCACCGCCCGGCACTGGCGGGCGGCGCTGCTGCCGCTGATCGAGAGTCCCTGGGGACCGTACGGCGAGCACATCGTGCGGCTCACCGAGGAGGCCGACCTCGACGAGGTCGCCACCGTCCTCCAGGAGTGCCGCAAGGTCTACCAGCAGCGCCAGGAGCAGCGGGAGCGCGACGCGATCGCCCGCGAGATCCGCCGACTGGTCGCGATCAGCGGGCTCACCCAGCGACAGTTCGCCGCCCAGATCGGGACCTCGCCGTCGCGCCTGTCGACCTACGTCAACGGCCGGGTCATCCCCTCGGCCGCGATGCTCCTCCGGATCCGGCGGGTCGCGCACGCACAGCGTCCCCCGGCCTGAGCCCGCCCTGGCTCGACGCTCGGCGCACCCTACGCATCTCGGCGTTCCCCGGATCTGGCGAGACCGCGCGTGCCACAGTGGCGCACATGACGGTCGAGGAGCGTGCTCTCCAGGAACCCCTGGGACGCTACGCCGGCTTCTGGACCGACTTCGAGGCCGTACGACGGACGCCGTCGTGGCGAGGCCTCGACCCGATGCGCGCCACGGTGCTGACCAACCTGGCCGAGCTGACGGCGTTCGCACGGCCCGCCGACTACCTCCAGCTGCACGCGCTGATCCGTCGCCACGGCCACACCCGGGTCGCCGCGCTCCAGGACGGGCTGGACCCGCTCCTCGGTCGGGACTCGGCGGTACCGGGGCTGACCGGCCTGGTCTGGCGGATCGGCGACGAGCGCCACACCTGGGGGCGGTTGACCAGGAGCCACACCGACCCCACGACGGCGGCCGATGTCGCGGAGGTCTGCTACAGCCACATGTTCTGGCTGCTGCTCACCGGCATCACCCGGGCCGGACGGATCCCGCCACCGCGGGACCCGACCGAGTTCGCCCGGCTGATCCGGCACGGCACGGTCCGCACCTGGCGGGCCACCCTCGCCCCGCTCGCCGAGCACCCCTGGTCGCCGTACGGCGAGCGGCTGGCCGAGCTCGCCGACGATGCCGGCCTGCCGGTCGTCGGCCAGTCGCTCCGGGAGTGCCGCACCGTCTACCAGCTGCGCCGCCAGGACGAGGAGAAGATCGCGGTGTCGCGCGAGGTCTGCCGACTGGTCGCCCTGAGCGGGGTCCGCCAGAGCGAGTTCGCGGCGTACGTCGGGACGTCCTCGTCCCGGATGTCGACCTACGCGTCCGGGAAGGTCACGCCGTCGGCGGCGCTGCTGCTGAGGATGCGGCGGGCGGCGCGCCTGCTGGAGAGCCGGAGAGCGACCTGACGGGACCGGGCCCGGTCAGGCGTCCAAGGCCTCGACGTCGACCTCGTAGGCGCCCTGGACGATGAACTCCTTGCGCGGCGCGACCTCGGAGCCCATGAGGAGCTCGAAGACCTGCGCCGCCTCCTCGGCGTCGTCGACCGTCAGCCGACGCAGCGTGCGGTGCCGCGGGTCCATCGTGGTCTCCGCCAGCTGGTCGGCGTCCATCTCACCGAGGCCCTTGTAGCGCTGGACGGGGTCCTTCCAGCGGACGTTCTTCTTCTTCAGCTCCGCCAGCTTCCGCTGCAGCTCGTCGTCGGAGTACGTGTAGACGTACTTGTCCTGGCCCTTGCGCGGGTTGGAGATCTCGACCCGGTGCAACGGCGGCACGGCGGTGTAGACCCGACCCTCCCGGACCAGCTCGGGCATGTACTTGAAGAACAGGGTGGCCAGCAGACAGCGGATGTGCGCGCCGTCGGAGTCGGCGTCGGCCATGAAGATGATCCGGCCGTAGCGCGCCGCGTCGAGGTCGAACGTGCGGCCGGAACCGGCCCCGACGACCTGGATGATCGAGGAGCACTCGGCGTTCTTCAGCATGTCGCCGACCGACGCCTTCTGGACGTTGAGGATCTTGCCCCGGATCGGGAGCAGCGCCTGGAACTCGGAGTTGCGCGCCAGCTTGGCGGTGCCGAGCGCCGAGTCGCCCTCGACGATGAACAGCTCGGTGCGGTCGGCGTCGGAGGCGCGGCAGTCGGCGAGCTTCGCCGGCAGTGTGGACGACTCCAGCGCGTTCTTGCGACGCTGCGTCTCCTTGTGCTGCCGGGCGGCGATCCGGGTCTTCGCGGCCCCGGCGACCTTCTCCATCAGCAGCTTCGCCTGCGCCTTCTCGGCGCGCTTGGTCGACGTGAGGAACGCCTTGAGCTGCTCGGCGACGACCTTCCGGACCGACGCCCGGACTGCGGGCGTGCCGAGGATCTCCTTGGTCTGGCCCTCGAACTGGGGCTCGGCGAGCCGCACCGTGACGATGGCGGTGAGGCCCTCGAGGATGTCGTCCTTGATCACGTCGTCGTCGTTGACCTTGAGCGCCTTCGACGCGCGCATGGAGTCGTTGAACGTCCGGGTCAGCGCCGCCTCGAAGCCGGCGACGTGGGTGCCGCCCTTCGGGGTCGCGATGACGTTGACGAAGGAGCGGACCTCGGTCTCGTAGCCGGTGTCCCAGCGGGCGGCGATGTCGACCGTCAGCTCCCGCTCGACGTCCTGCGGCGTCATGTGGCCCTGCTCGTCGAGCATCGGGACGGTCTCGGTGAACATGTCGGTGCCGGTGATCCGGACCACGTCGGTGACCGGCTCGCCGTGGCTGAGCGCCTCGGCGAACTCGGAGATGCCGCCGTCGTGGCGGATCTTCTCCTCGAAGAGCTCCGGGCCGCGCAGGTCGCGGACGACCAGCTCGAGGCCGGGCACGATGTAGGCCGTCTGCCGGGCGCGCCCGACCAGGCCGTCGAGCTCGAACCGCGCGTCCTTGGTGAAGATCTGACGGTCCGGCCAGAAGTGGATGCGGGTGCCGGAGCGGTCCTTGCCGACCCGCTTGCCCTTGCGGGTCAGTCCCGACCTCGCCGTGAACGCCGCCTGGGGTCCCTCGCCGTCGAACACGCCCGGGATGCCCCGCTGGAAGGACAGGCCCTGCTGCGACGGCGACCGGTCGACGTCGATGTCCATCCGCGACGACAGCGCGTTGACGACGGAGAGCCCTACGCCGTGGAGGCCGCCCGAGGCGTTGTACGACCCGCCACCGAACTTGCCGCCGGCGTGCAGCTTGGTCGCCACGACCTCGACGCCGGGCAGGCCGGTCTTGGGCTCCTTGTCGGTCGGGATGCCGCGGCCGTCGTCGTACACCTCGACGGAGTCGTCGGGGTGGAGCGTCACCTCGACCCGGCGGGCGTGCCCGCCGAGCGCCTCGTCGACGCCGTTGTCGATGATCTCCCACAGGCAGTGCATCAGGCCCCGGGTGTCGGTGGAGCCGATGTACATGCCCGGCCGCTTGCGCACGGCCTCAAGCCCCTCGAGGACCAGCAGGTGAGCGGCGTTGTACGTCTTGTCGGTGATGGTGGGCTCCTGATTGAAACAGCGGCGATCTGGGTACGAATCTACCTGCGACACGCCGGGGTTCGATGCAGGCACACGGTCTTGCTCCGGGACACGATGAAGAGAACAGACGCGGTAGATAACAAGGATGTTTCGGGACGTGGAAATCCCGATCGGCGCAGCCGGTGCCGTGAAAGGATGAACGTGCCATTGACCACACGGCAGCGGGAATCTTGGGACCACTCGCTACGTTGATCAGGCACCGACCGAAGAAAGAGGCACAACATGAACACTGCTGTTGCCCCCAGCGCACCCCTGACCGCAGAAGACCGTTGCGACCGTTGCGGTGCCCAGGCTTACCTTCGCGTCGAACTGGCCTCCGGTGGTGAGCTCCTGTTCTGCGCCCACCACGCCCGCGAGCACGGCGACAAGCTCAAGCAGGTGGCGATCGCCGTCCACGACGAGACCCACAAGCTCGGCAGCACCCCCGCCAGCGCCCCGGAGCGCGAGCTCTGAGCGGCTGCCCGACCTCGTCGGAGGCCCCGGACTTCGGTCCGGGGCCTTCGTCATTCGCGTCCCCGTGACCTGAGATGGGGGTGGTTCTCGCCCTGGGTGCTGCCCTGGCCTACGGGCTGTCGGACTTCATCGGCGGCCTCGCTTCCCGTCGTACGGCGCCCTGGCCGGTCGCGACGACGGCCGCGCTCGGGGGGCTGGCGGGCGCCGTCGCCCTCGCCGTGACCTTCCCGGGCGAACCGACGGCAGCCGACCTGGCCTGGGGCGCCGTCTCCGGCCTCGGCAGCGGTGCCGGCACCGTGTTCCTCTATCGCGGTCTCGCGACGGGCCGGATGGCCGTGGTGGCCCCCGTGTCGGCGGTCGGCGCCGCCATCGTGCCCGTCGTCGTCGGTCTCGCCGCCGGCGAGCGGCCCTCGGCGCTCGTCGGACTCGGCATCCTGGTCGCGCTGCCCGGGATCTGGCTGGTCGCCCGGATACCCGACTCCGGTGCCGGCGAGCGGACCGGCGGCCTCGTCGACGGCGTGCTCGCGGGCCTCGGGTTCGGGCTGCTCTTCGTCGCCCTGGGCCAGGTCCCGGACGGCGCCGGGTTCTGGCCGCTCGGGCTCGGCCAGATCGTGACGCTGATCACCGTCTGTCTGCTGGCAACCGCCCTGCGCGAGTCGTGGCGCCCGACCGCGGCATCGGAGTGGTGGGGCGTGGTGGCCGGTCTGGTGGCCTCCGCGGCGGTGCTGATGTTCCTGCTGGCCACCCAGACCGGCCTGCTCACGGTCGCCGCCGTCCTGACCTCGCTCTACCCGGCGTTCACGATCCTGCTCGCGGCGCTGGTGCTCCGCGAGCACGTCTATCGCATCCAGGGCGTCGGGCTCGTCCTCTGCGGGGTCGCAGTGGCGTTGGTCGCGGCAGGCTGATCGGCGAGATCACTCCTCGCAGCGCACGGCGTGCTCCGCGTCAGCGTCGCACGGACGGAAGCACGAACTTCCAGATCAGGAACAGCGCGACGATGACGAGCAGGACGAGCAGGACGAACTTCATGGGTGCCTCCCAGGTTGCGAGGGTGGGGAGGTGCCCGGAAGAGGTGTCCGCCATACGGGGCCGGTCAGCCGCCGTGGACGTCAGTCCAGGTAGTCGCGGAGGACCTGGCTGCGCGACGGGTGGCGCAGCTTCGACATCGTCTTCGACTCGATCTGGCGGATCCGCTCCCGGGTGACGCCGTAGACCTTGCCGATCTCGTCGAGCGTCTTCGGCTGGCCGTCGGTGAGGCCGAACCGCATCGAGACCACGCCGGCCTCGCGCTCGGACAGGGTGTCGAGCACCGCGTGGAGCTGCTCCTGGAGCAGGGTGAAGCTGACCGCGTCGGCCGGGACGATCGCCTCGGAGTCCTCGATCAGGTCGCCGAACTCGGAGTCGCCGTCCTCACCCAGCGGGGTGTGCAGCGAGATCGGCTCGCGGCCGTACTTCTGGACCTCGACGACCTTCTCGGGCGTCATGTCGAGCTCCTTGGCGAGCTCCTCCGGGGTGGGCTCGCGCCCGAGGTCCTGGAGCATCTGCCGCTGGACACGGGCGAGCTTGTTGATGACCTCGACCATGTGGACCGGGATCCGGATGGTGCGGGCCTGGTCGGCCATCGCGCGGGTGATCGCCTGCCGGATCCACCAGGTGGCGTACGTCGAGAACTTGTAGCCCTTGGTGTAGTCGAACTTCTCCACGGCGCGGATCAGACCGAGGTTGCCCTCCTGGATGAGGTCCAGGAACAGCATGCCGCGGCCGGTGTAGCGCTTGGCCAGGGAGACCACGAGCCGGAGGTTGGCCTCGAGCAGGTGGTTCTTGGCGCGCCGGCCGTCCTCGGCGATCCACTCGAGCTCCTCCTGGAGCTTCGCGGAGACCTTGCCGCCCTTGGCGAGCTTCTCCTCGGAGAAGAGCCCGGCCTCGATGCGCTTGGCCAGCTCCACCTCCATCTCGGCGTTGAGGAGCGGGACCTTGCCGATCTGCTTGAGGTAGTCCTTGACCGGGTCGGCGGTCGCGCCGGCGACCATGACCTGCTGCTCGGGCTCGTCGGTGTCGTCGGCGGCCGAGACGACGAAGCTGGCCTTCTCGGCCTCCTTCTCGTCCTCGACGATGGTCGGGTCGGCCTTGACGTCCTTCTCGAACTGCTCGTCGGGCACGTCCGGCAGGATCTTCTTGCCGTCCGGGCCGATGACCGGGGCGACGGCCTCGAGCGCGTCGCCGGCCTTCTTCGCGGGCGCAGCCTTCTTGGCGGCCGCCTTCTTCGCGGGCGCGGCCGGGGCCGGCTCCGCAGGTGCGGCGGCCTTCTTGGCCGGCGCCTTCTTCGCGGTGCTGGCTGTGGTGGTCTTGCGCGTGCTCGTCGCGGCGACGGCGCGGTCGGTCACCGGCATGGCGACCGAGATGCCGAGGCCGGCGAGGTGGCCCAGGAACGACTTCAGGTGCGGCGCGGCGACATCGGCCGCGGCGCACGCCTGTCGGACGTCCTCCGGACTCACGCTGCCCACCGGGGTGGCCCGTTCGACCAGGGCGACGATGGAAGGGTGCGCGAGCACCGCAGCGGGGACCTTACGTGCGTTCGACGACACGAACACCTCTCGATACGGCAGAAGTTCTGGCAACAGGGCGCAGCCCAGCCCGGAGGCGTCAAGACCGCAGCGCCATTCTGCCACGCTCCTGGGTGCCGTCCGAACACCGGGCGGCAGCACCGGTGGCAGCACGGGTGGCACCACGCCGGCAGCCGGGGCGGAGCTACCCGGCGGCGAGGGCGCGGAAGCGCGCGACCTGGGCGGTCCGCTCGGCGAGGCGCTGCTCCTCGACGGAACGGGCGGGCGCCTCCTGGAGGAGCCGCTTCGTCGCCGAGACGGCGCCGTGGGGATGTGCAGTGACAGCGTCCACCATGGTGGCGAGCGCTCCGTCGAGCTCGGCGGTGGGTACGACGACCTGGGCGAGGCCGATCTCGCCGGCCTCCGTCCCGCTGACGAACCGGGCCGAGGCGCAGATCTCGAGGGCACGGGCATACCCGACCGCCTCGACGAGAGGCTTGGTGCCGAGCAGGTCCGGCACCAGGCCGAGCGCCGGCTCCTTCATGCAGAACCGGGCGTCCTCGGCCGCGATCCTCAGGTCGCAGGCGAGCGCGAGCTGGAAGCCCGCACCGATCGCGTGACCTTCGACGACCGCGATGGTGATGAACCGCTGCTCCGCGAGCAGCACGAACGGGCGCTGGTAGACGTCGATCTGGTCGATGATCGCCTGGTCGTCCTGCCCGAGGACGGCAACGAAGTTGCCCTCCTCGTCGGCCTTCGCCGGGTCCAGGAGCCCCAGGTCGAGGCCGGCGGAGAACGTCCCGCCCGCGCCCCGGAGCACCACGACCCGGATCTCCGGACCGAGGTCCTCGAGGATCCGGGCGATGCCCGCCCACAACCGCGGCCGCTGGGCGTTGCGGGCCTCGGGCCGGTTCAGGGTGATCGTCGCGACGACACCGTCGACCGCGAGATCCAGGTCGGCGTGGGCCAGCTCCTCGGGCGTCATGCGTCTCAGTCTCGCGTGAGCACGAAGTAGTACGGCACCGACCCCCGCAGGTCCATCACGCCGAGCAACGTGTCGTCGTCGACCCGCCGGAAGAAGTCGATGATCGGGAGGTGGTCGTAGACCATCGCCGCGGTCACCACACCACGGTGCTCGACGGCGCGCAGGCGGGCCCGGTGCTTCGTCGTACGGATGGCCGGTTTGAGGAGGCCGACCGCCTGGCTCGAGTGGGCGACCACGGCCGCGGGCACCTTCGGCACGATGCCGAGCGGGACCTTGCGCGGCTCCACGGCGAAGATCTCGTCGCCGCGGCCCCGGAACAGGAGCGGGTGCACGTGGTCGACGTCGTCGAACTGCTTGCCGTACCAGCCCGAGGACTCGAGCATCCCGTCCATCGGGTGACCGGTGCCCAGCTCACGGCCCCGGTAGCGTCCGGTGAGCTCCTCGGGGCGTACCGCTGGCAGGCCGTCGAAGAAGGCCTCGGCCTCCGCGGCCGTGCAGGCCGGCTCCAGCGCTGCGAGTCGTGCGGTGGTCTGGGTCGTCATCGTGCTTCTCCTCTGGTCAGGCCGACGCGGGCAGCCGGAGCGCGCCCGGCGCCGACGCGGGGACAACGGGATTCTTCGGTGGGACCGGCGCGATCCGCTGGTACGGCGAGCCGAGGGCGGGTCGGGCGTCGACCTCACCCTTGTTCGGCCAGAACGCCATCGCCCGCTCCGCCTGCGCCGTGATGGTCAGGGACGGGTTGACGCCGAGGTTGGCGGTGATCGCGCTCCCGTCGGCGATGTGCAGGCCGGGCAGGCCGTAGACCCGCTGGTAGGGGTCGATCACGCCGGTCTCACGCGAGTCGCCGATCGTGCAGCCGCCGATGTAGTGCGCCGTGGCCGGGATGTTGAAGACGTCGGTCGCGATGTTGCCGGTGTCGCCGTCGGCCTTCGCGGCGTACTCGCGGGCGATGTCGTGAGCCAGCGGGATCCAGTCGGGGTTCGGCGGACCGCTCCCCTGCTTCGTCTTGAGCAGGCCGCCCTTGAGGTAGGAGGTGAGCGAGTTGTCGAGCGACTGCATCACCAGCAGGATGACCGACCGCTCGGACGCCCCGCGGAGGTTGAGCGAGCGCAGGAACACGCCGGGGTGCAGCACGACCGACAGCAGGAACCGCAGGAACCGGAAGGCGCCCCCGTCGATCATGGGCACGGTCTGGGCGAACATCGAGTTCTGGCCCTTGCCGTAGGTGCAGACCTCGACGTGGGTCTGCGGCTCGGGGTGGATCGACGAGGTGATCGCGACGCCCTGGGCGAAGTCGTCGCGGGTGCGGCTCTGGACGCCGATGATCGCCTCGGAGTTGCTGCGGGTCAGCTCACCGAGACGCGGCGACAGCTCGGGCAGGATGCCCTCGTCACGCAGCCGGTGCAGCAGCTTCTGGGTGCCGAGCGCGGCCGCCGCGAAGACCACCTGCTCGGCGGTGAAGGTACGACGCCCCTTCCGCAGCTTGCCGTTGGAGCGCTCGGTCTCCACGACGTACCCGCCCTTGCCGGCCGCACCGATGCGCCGCACCGACGTCACCGTGGTGAGCGGGTGCACCTCCGCGCCGTTCTGCTCGGCCAGGTACAGGTAGTTGGTCGTCGTGGTGTTCTTCGCGTTGTGCTTGCAGCCGGTGAAGCACTCCGAGCAGTGGATGCAGCCCGCGCGCCGGGGGCCGGCTCCGCCGAAGTACGGGTCGTCGACCTCCTCGCCCTCCTTGCCGTCGTTGAAGAACACGCCGACCTGGGTCTTGTGGAACGTCTCGGCCACACCCCGGTCGCGGGCGACCTGAAGCAGGAGGTCGTCCTTGGGGCCGGTGCGCGGGTTCTCGACGACGCCCAGCATCCGCTTCGCCTGGTCGTAGTACGGCGCCAGCTCGGCCTGCCAGTCGGTGATGTGGGCCCACGCCCGGTCGCGGTAGAAGTCGGGCAGCGGCTCGTAGAGCGTGTTGCCGTAGATCAACGACCCCCCGCCGACGCCGGCGCCGCTGAAGACGAGGCACTTGCCGAGCGCGCTGATCCGTTGCGGGCCGGTGAGGCCGAGGCGGGGCGCCCAGATCGAGTTGCGCACGTCCCAGTTGGTCTTCGGGAGGTCGTCGGCCTCCCACCGGCGGCCCGCCTCCAGCACGCCGACCCGGTAGCCCTTCTCCGTGAGCCGCAGCGCCGTCACGCTGCCACCGAAGCCGGAGCCCACGACGATCACGTCGTAGTCGTAGTCGTTCTTCATCGGGAGACCACCTCGTAGTCGGCTGGATCGAACTTCGCCTGGGACTTGTACTGGGCCCCGAGAGTCGGCCAGTTCGTCGTGATCCGGCCGTCGGCGTTGCGGTACCACGACGAGCACCGGACCCACACGCTGTCGGAGAGCTGCGCCTGGATGCGCTCGTCGTACTCCTGCTCCACCTCGCGCTTCACGACGAGCGGGCGGCCGGTCCGGGCGAGGTGCGTGACGTAGTCACCGAGGTGCCGCGCCTGGGCCTCGAGGAAGTAGATGATGGAGCCACCACCGGTGTTCGTGTTGGGGCCGTACATGATGAACAGGCCCGGGAAGCCGGGGACGGTCATGCCGTAGTAGGCGTGCGCGCCCGTGCTCCACTCGTCGTGCAGGTCGCGGCCCTCGCCGCCCTTGATCGACATCGGCGCGAGGAACTCGGTCGCCTTGAAGCCGGTGCCCCAGATGATGACGTCAGCCTCGTGCTCGACGCCGTCGACGGTTCGTACGCCGGTCGGGGTGATCTCGGCGATCCGCTCCGTCTCGAGGTCGACGTTGGGCGCCGCGAGGGCAGGTAGGTAGTCGCTGGAGAACAGAATCCGCTTGCACCCGATCTGGTAGTCCGGCCACACCTTCTCGAAGAGGCCGGGCTTGGCCTTGGTCTGCTTGCGCATGTGCAGCTTCGACCGGGCCTTGATGGTGGCGGCCAGGGTCTTCGAGTAGACCCACGCGATGCTGAGCCCCTCGACGACGCCGTACCAGGTGCCGCGCTCGGCGAGCTGGGTCAGCGGCACGTTGGCGAACACCTTCTGGTGCAGGGCGGAGAACTCGCGGTCGGGTCGCGGGATGATGTACGGCGGGGTCCGCTGGAAGACCGTCATGTGCCCGACCTCCGGCTGGATCGCGGGCACGAACTGGATCGCGCTCGCCCCGGTGCCGATCACCGCGACCCGCTTGCCCGCCAGGTCGACGTCGTGGTCCCACTCGGCGGAGTGGAACGTGGGGCCGGCGAACGTGTCGGCGCCCGGGATCTCCGGGACTGCCGGGCGCGAGAGCTGACCGACGGCAGAGACGAGGACGTCGACGACGAGCGGCTCACCCGTGCTGAGCTCGACGGTCCACTTGCCGCTCGCGTCGTCGTACGACGCGCCGAGGACCTCGGTTCCGAAGCGGACGTGCCGGCGCACGTCGTACTTGTCGGCGACGTGGCGGATGTAGTCGAGGATCGCCGGCTGCTGCGCGAACCGGCGGGGCCAGTTCGGGTTGGCCTCGAAGGAGTACGAGTAGAACGGCGACGGTACGTCGCACGCCGCCCCGGGGTAGGTGTTGTCGCGCCAGGTCCCGCCGACGTCGTCGCCCTTCTCCAGGACGACGATGTCGTCGAAGCCACGCTTCTTCAGCTCGATCACGGCCGCCAGGCCGCCGAAGCCGGTGCCGATCACGGCGACGGACGGGGTCATCTCTTCTCCTTCGTGGCGGCCACGTCCTCGAGGACGAGACGGGCACAGGTCGCGGGGTTGTCGTAGAAGGGCAGGTGCCCGCACCCGGCCAGGTCCAGGTGCCGAGCGGTGGGGAGGACCGCGCGGGCACGCGCGCTCTGCGAGCGATGGGTGAGGACGACGTCGCGCGTGCCCCAAGCGATCGTCACCGGGACGGCGGACAGGCCGCCGGGGTCGTCGTCGGGGCCGAGGAAGTAGGCGGCGAAGTCCTTGCGCGCCGCGGCGAACGCGGGCGCCCCGGCCAGGCCCGCGAGGTCGGCCCGGGCCGCGTCGGGAGGCACCTGGGTCGGGCGGCCGAACATCGAGCCGAGCAGCACCGCCCTGCCCGCCGGGTAGTCGACCAGCCGGCCGAGCACGGGACCCGCGGCCTGGGCTGCTCCCCGAAGCCCGGTGAGCATGGACTGCGTCCAGCGCAGCCCCGGCTGACCCCAGAAGCCGACCGGCGAGAAGGCGGTCACGGACGACGCCACGCCCCGGCGGCCGAGCTCCAGCGCGACTCCGCCGCCCATCGAGCTGCCGACCAGGTGCGGACGGTCGATGCCGTGGTCGGCGAGCCAGCCGGCGAGCCAGTCGGCGTAGCCGCGCGGGCCCGGAAGGACGCCGTCGACCATTGGCGAGCCGCCGAACCCCGGCAGGTCGATCGCGATCACCTCGTGGGCGTCGGCGAGCCGGTCGAGGATCGGCTCGAAGCACTGCCAGCGACTGCCGATGCCGTGCACCAGCACGATCGGGTCACCGGTGCCGCGTCGTTCCAGGGTGATCACGACCGGTCTCCTGTCCGCCACTCCTGTGGCAGGTCGATGTCGAGGTGCAGGTGGTCGACGGCGAGCGCCGCGCAGTGCCGGACGAACTCGTCCCGCGAGCTGTGGCGGACGCCCTCGCTCCAGGCGAGGAAGAGCGCGAAGACCGCGGCCGAGAAGCCGAGCAGGGTCCACCCGGCTGCCGCGCGCAGCTCGGCGGCCCGCTCGGGCAGCACCTCGGCGATGACCGTCAGCACGAACTCGGGCATGGCGGCCTGGGACCGGGGGCGCAGGGTGTCGTCGGCCGCGGACTCGCGGAACAGGACGCGCCCGATCCGCGGATCGTCCTCGACGACCGCGACCGCCGTGTCGAACGCCGTGAGCATCGCCGCCGCCACCCCCTCGGCCTCGAGGGCTGCCACGACTGCCACGAGGATCGGCTCCCGGATCCGGTCGACGGTCTCGTCGTAGACGGCCTGGAGCAGCTCCTCCCGGGTGGCGAACAGCTCGTAGAAGTACCGGGGGCCGACCGATGCCTCCCGGCACGCGGCCCGCATGGTCAGCGCCGCGACGCCCTGCGTGCCGACCAGCTCGAGGCCGGCCTCGACGAGGCGCTCCCTCCGGTCGGCCTCGCGGGCGTCCGGGGTCTGGCCCTGCCAGAGGCGCCCCGGCCGGGCGGACGCGCCGTCGGCGGGGGTGGTGGTTGCGGTGGCCATGACAGCACCGTACAGGAATCAGATGGTTCCCGGAAGCAGTTGATTCCTACTTTTCTCTGCCCTTGATTCCGGGCGCGCGGCTGAGTCAGGCCTGGGCGGCCTTGGCCGCGGCCTTCATCTCCTTCTTGTGGTCGCGCACCTTCTGCAGGGACTCACCGTCGACCACGTCGGCCACCGAGCGATAGCCGTCGAGCGCGTAGTCGCCCGAGACCTTCTCCCACCCCTCCGCGCGTACCCCGAGCTGCTTGGCGAGCAGCGCGACGAAGATCTTCACCTTCTGGGCGCCGAAGCCGGGCAGCGCCTCGAGCCGCTTGGCGAGGTCCTTGCCGTCGGCGGCCTCCGTCCAGATCCGGGAGGCGTCGCCGTCGTACTCCTCGACCACGATCCGCGCCAGCTCCTGGAGCCGCGCGGACATCGAGCCCGGGTAGCGGTGAATCGCCGGCGGCGTCGAGCACAGCGCCGCGAACTCCTCCGGGTCGGCCGCCGCGATCGCCGCCGGCTCGAACGTCCCGAACCGGCTGACCACCTTCTGCGGGCCGGCGAACGCGTGCTCCATCGGGTACTGCTGGTCGAGCATCATCCCGACGAGGAGCGCGAACGGGCTGTTCGTCAGCAGGTCGTCGGCGGCAGGGTCCTGGGCGATCTGGATGGCCATGGGGCCATCCTGCCGGACTCGACTCAGGAGGCGATGTCGGGAGTCTCGCCGGTCTCGGACCGGGCGGCAGCCCGGGCGCGGTTCTCGGCGCGGCGCTCGACGAAGCGGGACGCCTGGCCATCCAGACCTTCGAGGAAGGTCGCGAGCTCGTCGCGGGCCCGCTCGCCGACCTCGTTGAAGCCGGTGCGGTCGAAGACGCCCCAGTGCCGCAGGATCGGCATGATGACGTCGTCGTGATGGAGCCTCAGGTCGTAGATGCCTGCCTTGGCGATCATCATCGAGCTGCGGCGGAAGCCGGCCATCGTGGCGCCCGGCATCTCGAAGCCGATGACCTCGTCGGCGATCGCGCGCATGGTCTCGTCCGGGGCGATCTCCAGCGCGGCCGCCACGATGTTGCGGTAGAAGACCATGTGCAGGTTCTCGTCCTTGGCGATCCGGGCGAGCATCCGGTCGGCGATCGGGTCGTTGGTGACCTTGCCGGTGTTGCGGTGCGAGACACGCGTGGCCAGCTCCTGGAAGGACACGTAGGTCACCGCCTGGAGTGGTGTCTTGTCGCCGGAGTCGTAGCCGGACGTCATGTAGTCCATCCGGGCCCGCTCGAGCTCGACGGGGTCCACCCCGCGGGTCACGACGAGGTAGTCGCGCATGGCGATGCCGTGCCGGTTCTCCTCGGCGGTCCAACGGCCGACCCAGGTGCCCCACGCGCCGTCCCGACCGAACCGGGTGGCGATCTCGCGGTGGTACGACGGCAGGTTGTCCTCGGTCAGGAGGTTGGTGAACATCGCCGCTTTGGCGGTCTCCGAGAGACGTGACTGCTCCGGCGACCAGTCCTCACCGCCCAGGAACGCGAAGTCACGGCCCTCGCTCCACGGGACGTAGTCGTGGGGATGCCACTCCTGCGCGAGCCCGAGGTGGCGGTCGAGATTCTCCGCGACGACCGGCTCCAACGCCTCGAGCAGATGGTCTGCAGCACTCACGGGCACTCCCTCGGTCGGTTGCCGGCGAGCCTACGCCTCCGCCGTCCTGCGACGGATGCGTAGACCTCGTCGGCTCAGGGCGCCGCCGTGATGGGGTGGAGGACGCAGTCGAGGACCTCGACCAGCTCGGTGCACTCCTCGGACGGCTGGGTCGGCGGACTGCTCGGACCGGGCTCCGACGGCGAAGGGGAGTCCGACGGCTTGTCGGACGGCTGGTCGGACGGCTCCTCGGACGGGCTCGACTGGTCGGCCGTCGGAGCCTCACTCGTCGGATCCGAGTCCGGTGCATCGTCCGTCGGCGCCTCGGTGGCGGACGGGCTCGGCTCGGTGAGCGCCGCGCGGGACGCACCCCGGTCGCGCGGGCGCCGGAGCTCGGCCTGCTCGAAGACTGCCGGGTCATCGCTCTCGGGAGCGGCGGCGCTCTCGGTGGCCACGACGTTGTTGGGCTTGCTGGCCGGCGGCGCCGTGTCACCCGTCCCGACGAGACCGCCTGTCCACGCGCCCACGAGCACACCGACCACCGCGACGGTCGCACCACGTAGCAACCATGTCCTGCTCATGAGCGCACTCCCAAGGTCCGAGCCCCCAGAGCCCAGATCGTAGGGCCTCGCCGCGGACCCGCGTGACCCACCTCTCCTCCAGACCCCTGGCCCATTCCTATGCACTCATGCATAGTTATCGCGTTCGCCCGCCACAACCGGAAGGCCCGTGATGGCCCACTCGTCCACCCCCACCGCCGACAGCCCCACCGCCGACGTCCCCGCCGACGTCCTCGCCGACGTCCTGGCTGTCGACGCCCTGCACGAGCCGTTCACGCTGCCCAACGGCGCCGTCCTGCCGAACCGGCTGGCCAAGGCAGCGCTCAGCGAGAGCCTGGCGCGCCGGGACCACACGCCCGGCACCCGGATCAAGACGCTCTACCGCCGCTGGTCCGGCAACGGCGCAGGCCTGGTCATCACGGGCAACGTGATGGTCGACCGCCGCGCCATCGGCGAGCCCGGCAACGTGGTCGTCGAGGACGACCGCGCCTTCGACGACCTGGTCGAGTGGGCCGAGATCATCAAGGCCGACGGCGCCGTCGCCTGGGCCCAGGTCAACCACCCCGGTCGACAGGCACCGCGCACCCTGACGCCGCGGCCGGTCGCCCCCTCGCCCATCGCCCTCGACGGCAGCGCGGGAATGTTCGCCCAGCCGCGCGAGCTGACGCACGACGAGATCGAGGACATCATCCGGCGGTTCGCGACGACTGCCGGGATCCTCGTGCGGGCGGGCTTCGACGGCGTCCAGATCCACGGCGCCCACGGCTATCTCGTCAGCCAGTTCCTCTCACCGCTGGCCAACCAGCGCGCCGACCAGTGGGGCGGGTCGCCGGAGAACCGGCGCCGGTTCGTGATCGAGGTCGCCCGTGCGATCCGCGCGGAGATCGGCGCCGAGGCGACGCTGGCGATCAAGCTCAACTCCGCCGACTTCCAGCGCGGCGGCTTCGGCGAGGACGAGTCGATCGAGGTCGTCCACGCGCTCGCGGCCGAGGGCATCGACCTGCTGGAGGTCTCGGGCGGCACCTACTCCTCGGCAGCGATGCTCGGAGTCGACCCCTCCCTCAAGGAGAGCACCCGGCAGCGCGAGGCGTACTTCCTCGACTACGCCCAGCGGGTCCGCGCCGAGCTCCCTGCCCTCCCCCTCATGCTCACCGGCGGCTTCCGTACGGCGGAGGCGATGGACGATGCCGTCGCGAGCGGCGCGATCGACGTGGTCGGCCTGGGTCGGCCGCTGACGGTCGAGCCCGACATCCCGGGCCAGCTGCTCGACGGCACGGCCACCGGGAGCGCCGTACGACCGCGTCGCAGCGGCATCCGGCTCATCGACAGCCTGACCGAACTCACGGCGTACACGGTCCAGATGTGGCGGATGGCCGACGGCAAGCCGCCGGCGCCGCGCCGCCACCCGGCGTTCAACGTCGCCTCCTACCTGGTGCGCAACGGCCGCGACAGCGTGCGCGTCGGCCGCCGGGGGCTCTGAGGACGCCATGGCCCGGCGTCCCGACCCCGAGAAGCGCGACCGGATCGTCCGTACGACGCGCGACCTGCTGCGGCGTCGTGGCGTCGCCGGCACCACGATGCTCGAGGTCGTCGCCGAGGCCGGCGCATCGCGCGGATCGCTCTACCACTACTTCCCAGGCGGTCGCTCCGAGATGGTCGCGGACGCCGTCCGCGGCGCGGTCGAGGAGTACTCAGCGGGCGTCGAGCTCCTCACCACGATGGACCCGGTCGATGCGATCCCGCTGATCGTCGAGGTCTGGCGCGCCGAGGCCGAGGCGAGCGGCTACACCGCCGGCTGCCCGGTCGTCGCGGCCGCCCTCGGCGGCGAGACGGAGCCGGCCGCGCGCGAGATCGCCGGCCGGGCCTTCGCGAGCTGGACGGACTCGATCGCGCGGATGCTGTCGGGAGCAGGGGTCCCGGCGGCTCGGGTGGAGCCGCTCGCCACCCTCGCCCTGGCCGCCATCGAAGGCGCGGTCGTCATCGCACTGGCGCAGCGCTCCAGCGAGCCGCTCGAGCGCGTCTCCCGCGAGCTGGTCGCCCTCGTCGAGGCCGAGAGGATCCGCTGAGCTGGGGAGAAGTTGCGATCGGAGCGAAGCGGAGACCGGTCGTCGTCGAGGTCGGCCCGGCAGCAGGTCCACTAGATGAGTAAGTCCAAGGGGGCGTGCGAGCGAGCAGCGCTCCGGGCGTGCGATGGCAAGGCGGAGGAGGGAGCCGGGACGGAGTCCCGGCGACTGACGACAACGCCGCCAGCGTGCGTCTGGA